>JGI20155J14468_10002669_pt1 | contig 12996 bp, 9 predicted proteins | sample COG_05_FD_14468 | JGI IMG/M metagenome (IMG submission 14468) | reverse complement strand
GAATCTTACGAAGTAATCTCAGAAAAATTAAATAATTTTAATTCTAGGCTTTCTGCTGAAACATCTTTAAGACAAAGCATGGAATCGCAAGCAACAGAGTTGAGTTCTAATCTAACTTCAAAAAAGAAAAAGTTAGAGGATATATATAGTGAGATTAATTTAATCATCGAAGAGAAGAATGAATTTGAAAAGAAATTTAATTTATTAGAAAAAGCAAAGAATATATCAAGCTCCCAGATTGTAATGGATTCCAAAATGGATGAAATAGAGAATCTCAAAGTATCATTAGATGAGCAGAATAATTCAAAGAAAAATATGGCTCAAAGAATCAACACTATCTCATTTAAAATCGAAAGAGATACGTCAAGAATTATTGATTTGGAAGATAAAATAGAATCTAATTCAATAGAGTTAAAAAGATTAAGCGATGTTTTTGAGAACTCTAAAATTCAAGAAACAGCTTTAGTTGGAAATATAAATATTGCAAAGAGCAAGATAGACGAGATTAAAATTGCTCTATCTAACGATAATATTAAGAAACAAGAAAAAGAAGATGAGCTTGAAGCTAGAAGAGAAGGTTCTTTGTATTTCGATTCAAATATACAAAAAGTAGAGCTTGAAATTGAACAGTTAATTGAAAACGTTAATCCTGAATTTGATAACTATGACATTAAAATTATTTTAAACGATGAGGATTCGCAAATAGAGTTATTAAAAAAGAATGATGATTTATCTAAATCTAAGTTTAATAAATTACAAAGGTCTATTGAGAGTTTTGGTCCTGTAAACCTTTTAGCACCTGAAGAATTTGAAAAGCTCAAAGAAAGGTTTGAATTTACTGATTCTCAAATTAATGACTTAGATGAATCATTAAACAATCTTCAAAAAGCTATCAATAAGATTGACGACGAATCTGAGACAGCATTTATGGAGACATTTAATAAGATTTCTAGTAAATATGACGAATATATAAAAACATTATTTGGAGGTGGAGAAGGAAAGCTTATTCTTACTGATCCAAACTCATTAAAAGACACTGGGATAGAGGTAATGTTAAAGATTGGATTAAAAAAATATAGAACACTAAAGTCATATTCTGGGGGAGAAAGAGCTTTGGCTGGGATTGCCCTATTGCTATCTGCTTATTTTGTAAAACCTGCACCCTTCTTGCTTCTTGACGAAGTTGACGCACCATTAGATGATAAAAATATTTCTAAGTTTGGTGTAATGTTAAAGGAAATATCTAAGAAATCGCAAGTTGCAATAATAACTCACAATAAAAAAACAATGAAGTTTTCAAATAAACTTATAGGTATTACATCTAAACTTGAAGGATTAAGCGAAGTTATCCCAGTGGACCTATCAGAGTAAATTTTTAAGATTTGAATTTGTAATGATAAATCTAATCAAAAAAATATTTGGCTCAGATAACAAGCGAGAGCTGTCCAGAATCAACAAGATGGTTGATTCCATAAATAATCTAGAGAATGAAATTCATAATAAAACTGACATAGAGCTTAAAAATGAAATTTCTGCAATTAGATTGCAAATACATAATCCTAAAGAGCTTAACGAACATCTCTCAAGAGTGTTGGCTATAGCAAGAGAGACCTCAAATAGAAAGCTTGGTTTAAGACCTTTTGATGTTCAACTTTTAGGGGCAATTGCCCTCCATGAGGGTAAAATTTCGGAAATGAAGACTGGTGAAGGTAAAACTTTAGTGGCTTCCTTGGCAGTAACGCTTAATTCACTTTATCAGAGTGTTCATCTTATAACAGTTAATGACTATTTGGCTAGAAGAGATGCTCTTTGGATGTCCCCAATCTATATATCTTTGGGGCTGAAAGTAGGCATATTAAATAGTGATGCCTCTTATCTAGTTAATGAAAGTGATTCAGGAGAGTACCTACTTGTTGAATCAAACAGGAAAGATGTTTATTTGTCAGATGTAGTTTACGGGACTAATAGTGAATTTGGTTTTGACTACCTCAGAGATAATATGAAATATTCATTAGACGAAGTATCTCAATCTAGTCATTTCTTTGCAATCGTAGATGAGGTTGACAGCATATTAATTGATGAGGCTAGGACTCCACTAATAATTTCAGGACCAACCGATAGCTCAGTTATTGATTATTCGCAAATGAATAATGTTGCTAGGAGCTTAACTTTAGATGATGTAACAAAGGATGAAAAGACTAAGCAAGTCTTTATTCTTGAATCTGGAATAGAAAAGATAGAAAAAACTCTATCATTATCTAATCTTTATGATCCCAGCAATCTGATAACTCTTCATTCTATATCACAAGCGCTTAGGGCCATTCATATGTACGAGAGAGACAAAGATTATATTGTGCAGGATGAAAAGATTGTAATAATTGATGAATTTACTGGTCGGTTAATGCCCACAAGGAGATGGGGTGAGGGTTTGCACCAGGCAGTTGAAGCAAAGGAAAGATTAAAAGTAGAGGAAGAAAACCAGACGCTGGCTTCTATAACTATTCAAAATTATTTCAGAATGTACGAAAAGTTATCGGGTATGACGGGAACTGCTGATACAGAATCAAGAGAATTTGATAATATTTATAATTTAAAAGTATTAGTAATACCTACTAATGCTCCGATGGTAAGAGAAGACTTAAATGATTTAATTTATAGAACAGAAAGCGAAAAGTTCAACGCCGTTATTGAAACAATTCTCGAGTTTAATACTAATAAAAATCCTATCCTTGTTGGAACAATATCAGTCGAAAAATCTGAAGAATTAAGTAAAGAATTAAAAAAGAAAGGAGTCGAGCACAAGGTCTTAAATGCAAAGAATCATGAATACGAGTCGGAGATTATAGCAGATGCTGGCAGGATAGGGGCAGTAACAATTGCGACAAATATGGCAGGTAGAGGAACTGATATTAAGCTCGGAGGAAGTTCTGACTCCCAAAACAATCAGTCTGTGGAAAGTGAAATATTAATCAGTCAAATAGAAGAAGAAAGGGAAAAGATTTTAGAATTAGGTGGGCTAATTGTTTTAGGAACTGAGAGGCATGAGTCTAGAAGAATTGATAATCAATTAAGAGGAAGATCAGGAAGACAAGGTGATCCTGGTAGAAGCCAATTTTTTGTCTCAATGGAAGATGATTTAATGAGATTGTTTGGTTCGGAAAGGATGTCCACAATGATGACAAAATTTGGATGGAAAGAGGGCGAACCTATCGAACATAAAATGATTACAAGCTCTTTGGAGAATGCTCAAAAAAAGGTTGAGGGAAGAAATTTTGAAATGCGAAAGTACTTATTAGAATATGATGATGTTCAAAATAAACAAAGAGAAGTTGTTTATGGTATTAGAAATAAATTGCTCAGAGATGGGGAAATAACAGAAATATTATCTGATATATCTGAAAACGTTTTCTTAAATATTGAGAAATCTCATAAAGATTCTCAGACTTTGTCAGATTCTGATCGTCAATCTGTAATTACAGCGTTGGGGCTATCTTCCGATCTTGAATTTGATTCTATAGATGAATTAAAAGATTTAATCGAGTCTAAGATAAATGATAAGATTTTATCATTGGGTGAATTATACAAGCCCGTATCAAAGTATATTTTATTGACTACGCTTGATATGAGCTGGAAAGAACATCTATTAAGTATGGACTATTTAAGAGATAGTGTGGGTTTAAGAGCTTATGGCCAGAAAAATCCTCTAAGGGAATACAAGAAAGAAGGGTTTGATATGTTTGAAGAAATGATAGAGAGATTTAACTATGATGCTATTAGAAGTTTTATGGCAGTAGAACCTGTGACACCCGAGGAAATAACTAAATTAGAAAAAGAAAAAAATAAACAAGAACAAGTTGAGTATCTTAGCGACTCTGAAATTGTTGCTGATGAAGAAAAGATAGATTTTCAACCAAAAGAAGAAGATAATAAAAATAAGACTAAGTCTATTTTGAAGAATAAAATGCAAAAGGAAAAAACTAAGAGAAGAGTGTTGGAAAAACAAAAAAGGATTCAAAGGAAAAAACAAAGAAAATGATGAGAAATGTAAAGATTACTACATCGTCTATTCTGAGCATATTAATAATAGNAGGACTNGTTTTTATTTTTGGNTTAGGTTTNCTTATTGTTNTAGGGATTTTTTTTATTACTAAACTTTATAGCTTTTTTTTCAAAAAGAAGAAACAAGATACATCTTACAAGTCAGAATCTAAGGATGACNATGATTCAAATGTTATTGATATCTAAATATTNTCAATATTATTTGCAAGTTTTACATCTAAATCAGATAAACCNTCAATAGAGTGGGTNGAAAGTGATATTTCCACTTTATTGTANGTATTTANAATAGTTGGATGATGATCTAATTTCTCAGATTCAATACCTATCTGNACTATAAANCCTAGTGCATCCGAGAAATTTGAAAAAATAAATTTCTTATAAAGCTTCTTTTTTTTTATTGCCCACGTNGGAACAAGTTGTTTAATTTTGTCNTCTGATAATGCTTTTGCTTTTCTAACCATAAATTGAAGATAAACAGAAAATATTAACAAGTCAAAAAAATAAATTATAATAANAAAGTGAATGAATTTTATTTATCCNTAGGGTCAAATCTTGGTGATAGAGAGNATAATTTAAGTAAAGCAATTAATAGTCTTTTTTCTAGTTCNNCACTTTNGAATAGGNAATACATTCAAATAGANAGAGTATCAAGNTTATATGAAAGTTTAGCTATNTCCAATANGAAGCAACCTAAATTTCTAAATATTGCTTTAAAGATTANCTCTGAATTAGANTCGTTAGAATTATTAAAAATAGCTAAAAGAATCGAGGGNGATTTTGGAAGGAATTTAGTCGAGGTTAATAANCCTAGAATAATTGATATNGATATAATATTGATGAAATCAATGGGTAATCATGNCATGGTTGACTTACAGGAACATAATGGATTACTTCAAATCCCCCATCCGCGTGCGCACTTAAGAGCTTTTGTTCTTATGCCTTTGATTGAAATAGAACCTGAGCTAACNCATCCAATCTTAAACAAAACTTTGAAAGAAATTCTTATAGATTTAGATAAACAAGATATAGATAAATTGAACAGCATTAGTTATTGAAAACTACAAATGAATGTATATCATTTTTACATGAGCGTTAAACCGGCAAAGTTTAAATTAGGCGTGGTAGTCAAGCATAAAAAATTTAACTTCAGGGGAATAATTTTTGATGTAGACCCTATTTTTAATAATACAGATGAATGGTTGGAAAGAATCCCTGAAGATCGCAGACCCAGTAAGGATCAGCCCTTTTATCATGTGCTGGCTGAGAATGAAGATAAAACAGTTTATATAGCTTACGTTTCACAACAGAATTTAGAAGAGGATGAAGAAAAAAATCCTTTTACTCACCCATCAGTCAAATTGATTTTCGATGGAAAGGATACCGAAGGTAATTATATAATAAAACAATCAACCAATTGAGTCCTCTAAAGAAGTAAGAGTGTTCCACAATAGCATAGTAATNGTCATAGGTCCTACTCCACCTGGAACNGGGGTNATAAAGCTTGCTGCTTCTTCTACTTGATCAAAATCCACATCTCCTGCAAGTTTTCCAGTTTCTAATCTATTGATTCCAACATCTATTATAACAGCNCCCTCTTTTACCATTTCTTTCTTTACAAAATGAGCTTTTCCAATTGCAGCTACAATAATATCGGCTTTTTTTAATTCATCATTGAGATTTTTNGTTCTAGAGTGACAAATGGTAACGGTCGCATTTTTTTGAAGCAATAGTATTGCAGCNGGTTTCCCTACGATATTGCTCCTACCTAAAACAACAGCATTTTTCCCTTCAATNTCTANATTGTAAAACTCTAGCATNTTTATAATTCCGTGGGGTGTGCAAGGAATAAATTTAGGCTTACCTTCAAATAAATGACCCGCATTAATAGGATGGAATCCATCTACATCTTTTTNAGGCGTAACGGAACTCAANATAGTTGATTCATCTATATGATTTGGCAAAGGAAGCTGGACTAATATCCCATTGATATTCACATCATTATTCAACTTATCAATTAATTCTAATAAATTATCTTCTGTTGTAGATTCTGGTAGCTTATGTTCTTCAGAATATATACCAACATCTGCACAAGATTTTCTTTTGTTTCTAACATAAATCTGTGAAGCTGCATCCTCACCCACAAGAACCGCAGCTAAGCCAGGTGTTCTAGAATATTTTTCTTTTATAGCTTTAGTGCGTTCCTTGATTTGCTCTCTAATATTTGCAGACACTAGTTTCCCATCTATTATTTTACTCATTATTTTTGCTCCTATGAAAAATGATTTAAAGGCCCATGGCCCTCTCCAATATTAAACGATTTTTTTATTGCCTTACTAACAAAGGCTTTTGCTTTTTTTGTTGCTATAAGTAAATTCATGCCTAAAGCTATATTACCAGAAATTGCAGCAGATAAGGTACATCCAGTGCCATGGGTATTTTTTGTAAGATATCTTTTGCCGGAAATAGTATAAATTTTTTTATTAAAGTATAGGTAATCCGTAGAAGTTTTTTTATTTGATAAATGCCCACCCTTTATTAGTACACTAGAGGCTCCTAAGCTTATAAATCTATTAAAGCATTCTTCAACCTCAACTATAGACTCAATTTTTTTCATTTTTGTTATCTTAAGCGCCTCGTGGATATTTGGTGTTATTAAATAAGATTTAGGAATAATATTCTTAATAAAAAATTTAATTGATTCCGGTCTCAAAAGATAATTCCCAGACTTAGAAATCATCACAGGGTCAACAATGATAGGGATCCCAGAGAATTTTTCTAATAATTTACTAACCGCTTTCATGATACTAGAATCATAAAGCATTCCAATTTTGATTGCTGACACAGTGAGGTCATCGCCAACTGCTTCAATTTGATCAGTAATAATTTTTACAGGTAGTTTTTTGATAGATCTAACTTCCTTGGTATTCTGTGCTGTTACACATGTTATTGCTGTTGTAGCAAAGACTTTTAATGAATTAAGGGTTTTTATATCTGCTTGTATTCCAGCTCCACCACCAGAATCAGATCCAGCTATACATAAGACAATAGGAACATCATTTTTCATTATCTAAATAATATTGTATAGGATTTTTGATTTTATAAAAGATTATATTAGATTTCTTTTTCTGTTGGATCACTAGTTCATTTATTACAATTTAAAAAATTTCAATTTTGTCTGTTTTTTAGTGTAAAATTAGATTATTATCCCCGTTTGGTTTTGTTATGAAAAGAAATAGACTTTTATATGAGAAACAATTTGAGCATGACGCATGTGGAGTGGGTTTTGTCGCAGACATCAATGGCAAGAGAACCAATAAAATTCTTCAAAAAGCTCTTGAAGGAGTTGTTAATTTAACCCATAGAGGAGCTGTTGGAGGAGATAAAAAAACTGGTGATGGAGCAGGTGTTCTAACTCAGATTCCATTAGAACTATTTAATGATTTTTTTGCTGATAATAATGTTCAGGATATAACTCTAGGAAATTTGGCTGTAGGAATGTTTTTTTTACCTAGTATTAAAACTCCACAATTTGATGAATGTAATAAAAAGATTAAAAATATAATTAGTAAAGATTTTAATCTTATTGCTACTAGAGAGGTTCCAGTTGACCCCGCTTCAATAGGAACAGTTGCCAGAGAAAGTTTGCCGGAGATATACCAATTTTTTATTTCTGCCAAAAATTTTATTGATCAAGATGTTTTCGAAAGAGATCTTTATAAGTTAAGGAAGACTATCACTAGAGAGCTTAGCAATGTTAAGGATTANTATTGTTGNTCGCTTTCCTCNAAAACTATTTTATATAAAGGNATGCTTCAAGCTCATCAGCTTGATCAGTTTTATTTAGACTTAAGGAATCCTAATTTTAAAACCTCGATGGCCATCTTTCATCAAAGATATAGTACNAACACGTTCCCAGATTGGAAAAGAGCTCANCCCTTTAGAACCTTAGGTCACAATGGCGAGATAAATACAATCCAAGGAAATAGAAATTGGATGAAAGCAAGAGAAAATTGTGCGGTATCAAAGGTNTGGAAAGAGGANATAGAATCACTTAAGCCTTTTGTGGATGANGACGGTAGTGACTCCTCAGAACTTGATAATGCCTTAGAGCTAATGACCCTTTCCGGTAGGAGCATATTGGAATCTATTTGTATGCTNGTTCCTGAAGCATATGAGAAGATTTCCGACTTGTCNGCAAGTGCAAAGGCCTTTTATGATTATAGCTCATGTATAGTTGAGCCTTGGGATGGACCTTCTGCTATTGTTTTTACCGATGGAAGGTATATCGGAGCTGTACTAGATAGGAACGGATTAAGGCCCATTAGATATCACATAACTAAAGATGACATGATTGTTTTGGGGTCTGAAGCTGGAATGTTAAATTTGCAACCTAGAGATATAATAAGGTCCGGCAGAGTTGGTCCGGGAAAAATTTTAGCTGTAGATACAAAAGAAAAAGTTTTGCTTTTTGATAAAGAAGTAAAAGATAGTATTTCGAATAGTGAAAACTTTACTAAGTGGACTAGTGAAAAATTTTTAAGTGCGAAAGAAATAATTGAATCAACCGAAGTTAGTATTGACCAAGAATCTCATATTGATGAAGATAATTTGCTTCTCCTTCAAAAAGCTTTTGGTTATTCCTTAGAGGACTTGGAAAGGCTGATTGAGCCGATGAGTTTAACCGGTAAGGAGCCAATAGGGTCAATGGGGGACGATACTCCAATAGCTGCCCTTTCTTCAAAGCCAAAATCAGTTTTCTCTTATTTTAAACAAAGATTTGCTCAGGTCACAAATCCACCTATCGATCCATACCGAGAAGATAGCGTTATGTCTTTAAGAGTTGTGATGGGAGATAAGTCAAACTTTTTCGATAAAATTGGAAATGACAACGATTATATTTTTTTTGATTCTCCAGTTTTAACAAATAAAGAATTTTCATGGATTAATAATCTAGATTCATCTTCTTTTAAGGTATCAAAACTAAATACTCTATTTGAAATAAATAAGAATAATAATTTAAGAGAATCCTTAAGTAATTTAAAGGAAGCAGCAATTAAAGAGGTCGATAACGGCGCCACTGTGTTGATTTTATCCGATAGAGGTATATCAAAAGACAAATGCCCAATACCAATACTTTTGGCGGTTAGCGCTATTCATAATCAGTTGATACAATCAGGCAAAAGAATGAATGTTTCTATCATAGTAGAAAGTGCTGAAATCAAAGAAGACCATCATATATGTTGTTTGCTAGGCTATGGGGCATCAGCAGTTAATCCTTATCTTGCTTTTGCTAGCTCCACCGATTGGATGAAAAAATTTGATGGAGACCCCAAAGAATATGAATCAAATTATAAACTAGCTTTAGAAAGAGGAATTTTAAAGGTTATGTCTAAGATGGGAATCAGTACTGTTGCTAGTTATACAGGATCCCAGATTTTTGAGATTATTGGTATTGATGAAGATACCTCTGATGAATTCTTTCCAGGAACTGTTAGCAGACTTGGCGGTGTGTCTTTAGCCAACTTCCAATCTGATACACTTTTTCTTCATTCCAGAGGATTTCAAGAATCTGACAACAAACTTAAAGAAGAAGGTATCTATAGATTTAGAAAAGACGGTGAGTATCATTCGTTGAACCCCCCAGTATTTAAAGCAATCAGGAGAGCCTCTAAGACAGGTTCTTATGATGACTATAAGAGATTCGTTAAAATGTCTGAGGATCGACCACCTTTTCTCATTAGAGACTTATTGAAATTTAGCTCAAATAAGAAAATTGACATAAGTAAGGTTGAATCTGTGGAAGAGATAATGAAAAGATTTAGAACAGGAGCAATGTCTCATGGCGCGCTCAGTACAGAGGCACATGAAGCTGTCGCAATAGCAATGAATGAAATCGGGGGTAAAAGTAATAGTGGGGAAGGTGGAGAAAATTCGGATAGATTTACTCGAGACGATAACGGTGACCTAAGAAATAGTGCGATAAAACAAGTGGCTTCAGGAAGATTTGGAGTTACTCCAGAATATTTGGCTTCTGCTAAGCAAATCGAGATTAAAATGGCTCAAGGAGCAAAGCCAGGTGAGGGAGGACAAATCCCTGGAGAAAAAGTTACTCAAGAAATTGCTTCACAAAGATTATCAACTCCAGGAGTAGGATTAATATCTCCACCACCACACCATGATATTTATAGCATAGAAGACTTAGCTCAATTGATTTACGATTTAAAACATTCAAATCCTTCTGCAAGAGTGGGAGTTAAGTTAGTTTCTGAAGTTGGAGTAGGTACTGTAGCTGCTGGTGTAGTTAAGGGTTACTCTGACTATATTCAGATTTCTGGTTGTGAAGGAGGAACAGGGGCTTCACCCTTGGGTTCTATTAAACATGCCGGGATACCTTGGGAGATGGGGCTAGCAGAAACCCAGCAAGTTTTAGTTATAAATGATTTAAGGGGTAGGGTTTGCCTTAGTGTTGACGGAGGTTTTCAGAAGGCATCAGATGTTGTTAAAGCAGCAATATTAGGTGCTGAAGAGTATGGTTTTGGAACCTCAGTTTTAGTTGCTCTTGGTTGCGTAATGGCTCGACAGTGCCACGTCAATACTTGCCCTGTTGGCATAGCGTCTCAAAAGCCAGAATTAAGAAAAAAATTTCCTGGGGTACCTCAGGAAGCAATTAATTATTTGTACTCTATAGCTTCGGAGGTTAGAGAGATTCTTGCAGGCATAGGAGTTGAGTCACTCGATGATATAATTGGAAGAACAGAGTTCCTGGAACCTGATATAGATGTTGATTTTCAAAAAACTAACAACCTTGACCTTTCAAGGTTAATTGCCGACCCAGACCCTTCTAACCAAAAGCCAAGGAAAAGAATTATGGAAAGAAATGTTCGCAATGAAGACCCCATTGATTATGAACTTATAAATATATTTACCTCTAGTATTCACGAATTTAAAAAAAATTCATTTGACATGCCAATTAGAACTAAAGATAGGTCTGTTGGAGCCATCCTTTCATCTGCAATAGCTAAAAAATTTGGAAATAAAGGCTTACCTAATGACACGATATCGATTAACTTTAGAGGATATGCAGGCCAGTCTTTAGGCGCATACCTTATTAATGGTGTAAAGATTAATCTAGAGGGTGAGGCTAACGATTATGTTGGCAAATCAATGCATGGCGGCAAGATTAGTATTTATCCGGATAGAGAGTCTGATTTTTCTTCGGATGGAAATTCAATAATTGGAAATACCGTTTTATATGGTGCCACAGCGGGATACTTGTTTGCTGCTGGAACAGCTGGCGAAAGATTTTGCGTTAGAAATAGTGGAGCTGTTGCAGTTGTGGAGGGAGTAGGTGACCACGCTTGTGAATATATGACTGGAGGCGAAGTCTATATTTTTGGTCCTATAGGTAAGAATCTAGGTGCTGGAATGTCAGGTGGGATTGCATACATATTGGATGAGAATGAAGATATATTTGAACAGGTTAATCAAGACATGGTTATGATAGAGAAAATTAACCTCAAAGACTTGGTGAAAATTAAAGAAATTTTAACTAAACACTTGGAAGCTACAGATAGTAAAAGAGCCTTAATGCTTTTGGATTCCTTCGATGCGATAAAAAATCAATTTGTTAAGATTATTCCTAAAGAAATATCCAAGTTGTTAAAGTCAAAGGGTTTGAATATAGACGAATTTGATTTTATTAATCCAGATTTAGACTAGCCACAACTTTGCTGCTACTGAAAACAGGAAATTTACTATCAGCTTTTATATTTTCTAGTTTTATTTTTTGAAGACCCCGCATTGCTATCATGGCTCCATTATCTGTACAATATTGATTTGATGGAAACAAAGCTCTTGATCCAAAAAGGTCTTCTGCTGCTTCTCGTAGTCTTGAATTACATGCCACTCCACCGGCAAATAATATATTCTTTGAGTTGAATTTTATTGCGGCTTTTTTTGTTTTAATAAGTAGAGATTCTACTATTGCTTCTTGATAGCAGCAGGCAATATCTTCAATATTGCTTTTCCAATCATTATTCTTTTCAATAAAATATTTAAGAGAAGTTTTTAATCCACTAAAGCTAAAGTCAAAGCTAGCATCAAGATTAGCGACGGGGAAGGAATGGAATTTTTTGTTACCACCTTTAGATAGTCTGTCTATTTCAACTCCTCCGGGATAATCTAAGCCAAGAATCTTGGCACCTTTATCAAAAGCCTCACCGGCTGCATCATCTCTAGTGGAAGAAATTAGATGAAACTCTTTCTCATCTTCCAATAGGTATAGATTGGTATGACCCCCTGAGGCTACTAAGCAAATTGATGGAAAATTTATATCATTTTCAATAAAGCATGAAGCTACATGTCCCTCCAAGTGATTAATAGGAAGAACATTTATATCTTTAAGTAATCCAATTGATTTAGTGGTGGCTACACCTATCATCAGGCAGTTTATAAGCCCAGGACCATTAGTCACACAAAGGTAACTCATGTCCTCAATTGATTTTTTTGCTTCTTTTAATGACGAATCGATAACCGGTATGATTTTTTTTAAGTGATTCTTAGATGCAATTTCAGGCACAACGCCACCATATTCTTTATGAATACTAATTTGACTAAACGTTGAGTTGGATAAAACTTTGCCCTCAGAGTTTATGATTGAAACACTGGTTTCATCACAAGATGTTTCTATTCCCATTATATAGTTCATGAAATTAATTTTAATCATAAGATATTTATTTTACAAAATAAACTAATTAGTAAATCTATGTTAAAATGTGACTATATATGACAAAGAAAAATAATATATTAAAAAAAGGACATGATACTATTTCAAGGGATCCTTTCCCTAATTCAAAAAAAGTTTATGTTCAGGGAAGTATTCATTCTTCTGTTAAAGTTGGAATGAGAGAGATTCAAATCTCTGAATCTGATAATTTT
>JGI20155J14468_10002666_pt1 | contig 12999 bp, 17 predicted proteins | sample COG_05_FD_14468 | JGI IMG/M metagenome (IMG submission 14468) | reverse complement strand
ATCACGACATCTTTTTTATGCTCTGTTAATCTTTTTGCTTTTTCTATAACCATTTCAGCAACAGCAACATGTCTTTGTGCCGGCTCATCAAAAGTTGAGCTAATCACTTCACCTTTAACAGTTCTTTGCATGTCTGTTACTTCTTCAGGTCTTTCATCGATAAGTAGCACGATCAAATAGCATTCTGGATAATTTTTAGCAATTGAGTTGGCAATGCTCTGTAAAATCATTGTTTTTCCAGCTTTGGGTGGAGAGATAATTATTGATCTTTGACCTTTTCCTATAGGACTTACAAGATCTATTAATCTAGGTGTTAAATCTTGTTTTTTTTCAGTTTTAACTAACTCAATTTCCATAACCAATTGTTTGTCTGGATAAAGTGGTGTTAAGTTATCAAATGCAATTTTGTGACGCGACTTATCTGGTTCCTCAAAATTAATCTTACTTACTTGAAGTAAGGCAAAATATCTTTCTCCCTCTTTTGGTGCTCTTACAGGTCCTTCAACAGTATCACCGGTTCTTAAACCAAATTTTCTTATCTGGCTTGGGCTTACATAAATATCATCTGGTCCAGGAAGATAGTTAGACTCCATGGCTCTTAAAAAACCAAACCCATCTTGTAAAAGTTGTAATACACCAGCTCCTGTTATCTCCTCTTTTTCAGCAACCTTTTTTAAAATAGCAAAAAGAATTTCCTGTTTTCTCAACGTACTAGCATTTTCAATTCCAAGCTTCTCCGCTTGAGTAATAAGCTGTTCAGATGTTTTGAGTTTTAGTTCTTGAATGTTCATGATTAAAAATTATTAAGGACTTAATAATTGATAATAATATATATACTATTCTATATTATTCAACCCTAGATTGGCTTAAAAATCGCTAAAAATACTACAATAATTAAAATTACGGTTGGTATTTCATTAATAGTTCTAAAAAATTTTGCTGATCTTGTATTTGTTGAATTTTTTAAAGCAAAAATACATCTCCCTAAGTAATCATTATATATTGATAATAAAATTACCAAAACAATCTTTATTTGCATCCATAGTTGATAAAAAATTTCTATACCATTTAGGTAAATTAATATTAACCCAAAAAGCCAAGTAATAATCATAGCTGGTAACATAATGTAATAAAACAATCTTTTTTCCATCACTTCAAATACATCTGTCACTAATTTTTTTTCTTTGTTTTCTACATGATAAACAAAAATTCTTGGAAGATACAAAAGGCCTGCCATCCAGGAAACAACAGCTATCAAATGTAGACTTTTAAATAATAAATAACTATTCATAATTTAAACAAGGGCATTTCTTAAATTGATTTGGGCACTTTATCTTTGGAGGGAAAAGCTTTCCATCAAAATTATAATTTTGTTTATTAATTATTAAATTAGACATGGCTTTTATATAATTTGTGCTTGTTCCAAGCGCAGGTACTCTTGAATAATTTTTGCAGCCATTTTTATCTGCTAATTCCTTATATTCTATATCTAATTCAACTAAAGTTTCAGAATGTTCTGATACAAAAGCAACAGGAACCAGAACAATATGTTTTCCTATTTTTGAATTTTCAACAATTATATCTTCTGTGGATGGACCAATCCATTTTAAGGGTCCAACGCGACTTTGATAACTTAATATCCAATCTAAATCTTTAATATTTAGAGATTTGACAATTTTATCAACTGATTGTTCTACTTGCCATTGATATGGATCACCTTTTTTAATATTTTTTTCAGGTAATCCGTGTGCAGAAAAAATTAATTTAAAATTTTCTAAATTATTTATTTTTTTTTTTATTTCAATTGTGTGTGCTTCAATAAAATTTTCATCGGTTGGATAACAACAGATCGTGCTTGTTTTCACTTTAAAATTATTTTGGACGCAGACATCATTCCATTCTTTTATTGATGAACCAGAAGTTGCAGCTGAATATTGAGGATAAAGAGGCATCAAAATTATTTCTTTTGGATTAAAATCCATTACTTCTTTAACAATCTTTTCTGCTCTGGGATGCCAACATCTCATAACTATAAAGCATTTATATTCTGACAAATTATCATCTTTGTTTAATTTTAACTCTAAAGCACAGGCTTGTTCCTTGGTAAGCTTTAATATAGGTGATGAACCTCCCAATTCCTCATATATTTTTTTTGCTGTTGGGGCTCTTCTATTGGCTATTAGTTTTGCTAAAGGATATCTAAAGAAACCAGGTAAATTCAAAATTGCTGGATCATTAAATAAATTGAACAAAAATGGCTCAACATTTTCTAATTTGTCTGGCCCTCCTAAATTAAATAAAATTACAGCTTTTTTCATTTAAACTCTTTTACTATTTTAACCAAATATTCAACCATTTCAGGATTAGTTTCTGGTAGTATTCCATGTCCAAGATTAAAAATATAGGGATGATCTTTAAATATTTCTAAATATTTTGTTGCTTCTTTTTTTAAATTTTCTTTATCTGATAATAATACTTTAGGATCTAACCCTCCTTGTATTGGAATTTTAATTTCTTTTTGTATTTTGATGGGATCAACATCATAATCAATGCAAATTGCGCTTGGCCTAACAATTTCACAATAACTTTTATAATCCTTAATACCTCTTGGAAAACATATTACAGGTACATTTAAAGATTTCACATAATCCACTAAATTTAAAGTAGGGATATAAATATAATTTGGTAAATCTTTTTCATGTAATAATCCTGCCCAGCTATCAAAAATTTGTATAACTTCAGCTCCATTTTCAATTTGGTTTTTTATNTGAATTTTTGTAAACTTTTCTANTAATATTAAAATTCTGTTAATTAAAAATTCATCTTTGAAAAAATTATTTTTTAACTTTAACTTTGGAGATTGTTTATTAATCATATAAACTAATAGTGTCCAAGGAGCACCTACAAAACCTATTGTGCTTTTACCTTTTGTAAGTTCATTTTTACTGACTAAACTAATGGCTTTATATACTGGGTAAATTTTTTCTATAAAATCTATTTCATCTAATTTAGAAACTTCTTTTAAATCTAGTTCCCCCAACATTGGTCCAAAATTTTTTTTAAATTCTACTTTTTGATTTAAAGCATATGGAATCATTAAAATATCTGAAAAAATTATTGCTGCATCCAAGTCAAATCTTTTTAATGGTTGCAAGGTTATTTCAGAAGCTAATTTTTCATTTAAACACAGTTGAATAAAATCAGTGTTTTTTTTTCGTATTTCTCTAAACTCTGGTAAATATCTTCCTGCTTGACGCATAATCCAAATAGGATTAATGCCTGTATTTTTATTAATTATTACTTCTCTTATTGGCGACATATTAATAATTAAATATAATTGATTGTATTGTTAGTATATCCTGTGAATAACAATGATTAAATTTAGTAAACATTTTATGAACAATTTGTTAACATTTAAATCTTTAAATTTTTTAAATATATATGAAAAATTGAAGCTTATTAATAAAAACCCCAAATCTTGCGAAATTTTATACAGTTGTTTAATAATGTTAATAAAAGTCTCGTTTTACAACATAAATATTAAAATGTTAAAATTTACTAATATAACTTAAATAATAAAAACTTATTAACACTTAATACATGAACAATATATATCAAATTTATCTTATTTCAGACTCTACTGGTGAAACTTTAGATAGAATATTTATTGCAATTAAAGCACAATTTAAAAATATAGATTATAAAATTCACACATGTTCATTTACAAGAACAGAAAATCAAATCTTCAAAATTTTGTCTGAAGCAGAAAAAGATACTAATTCAATTATTTTATATTCTATAGTTGATAGCAATTTAGCCAAGTATTTAGCGAACACTAGTAACGCAAAAAAAATACCATGCTTCGGCGTTTTGGGTGATTTAATTTTGAGTTTTTCTAAACTTTTAAATCAGAAAGCGTCGCATCAACCAAGTGGGCAGCATGCTTTAAATGATGAATATTATAAAAGAATTTCAGCAATACAATTTACCATGAGTCATGATGATGGAAATTTAGTCAAAGATTTAGATAAATCTGATATTATATTGTTGGGTGTTAGTAGAACAAGCAAAACACCCACATCAATTTATCTAGCTAATAAGGGTTTTAAAACTTCAAATATACCTTTGGTAAATGAAAATTCTATACCGCAAACACTTAAAGAAAATCCTAAAATGGTATGTGTAGTAGGTTTAACGACAGAACCAGAGAGACTTGTTGATATTAGAAAAAATAGAATGAACACACTTAAAGAAACTGAAAACAAATCGTATACGGATATCGAAAAAATAAGAAAAGAAGTTGATCAGGCAAAAAACACTTTTAGAAAATATAAGTGGCCAACGATTGATGTTACAAGAAAGTCTGTGGAAGAAACAGCAGCATCAGTGATAAAAATACACGAAATATATAAACAAAATGGTTGAAATAATTTTGGCCTCTAAAAGCAAAGTAAGAAAAGAAATATTAGATAAAAATAATATAANTTCTTCCGTNAGCCCATCAAATGTAGATGAGGATGAAGTTAAACAAAGCTTATTAAAGATGAAAGCCACACCAGAAATTATTTCTAAAAATTTAGCCGAACTCAAGGCCAACAAGGTTAGTCAAAAAAAAACAAACACGCTGGTATTAGGAGCAGACAGCGTATTAGATTTANAAGGTGAATTAATATCAAAGCCTGAAAATAGAAAAGAGGCTTTTGAAATTTTAAAAAAACTGAATGGAAAAAAACATGATTTGATAAGCTCAGTTTGCATTTCAAGAAATGGCTCAATGATTTGGAATTATACTGATAAAGCAACACTTACTATGAAAAACTTTACCGATGAAGAACTTAAAAATTATTTATTAAAAATATCTGATGAAGCTTTGTTTTCTTATAATGTCTACCAAATTGAAGGAGAAGGAAAAAATTTATTTATAAATGTAGAAGGTGATAAAGATACAATAATGGGCTTACCAGTTAAAAAAATTAAAGAATATATAAATAATTATTTATAAAAAATGCTAAAAATTTAATATGAAAAAATATCTAGTGATCGGAAACCCTATAAAACATTCGCTGTCACCCACATTACACAATTATTGGATGAAAAAAAATAATATAGATGCAATTTATGAAAAAAAAAAATTAGATGATAATGATCTAAAAGATTTAATCACTCAAGTTAAAGAAGGGGAATTTAGTGGTATTAATGTTACTGTTCCTTTTAAAAAAAAAATTATTAATTATTTGGACAAACTAAGCTCTGGATCAGAAATGACTAAATCAGTCAATACAATTAGCTTAAGTGGAAAAAATGTGATTGGACATAATACTGACATTGATGGATTTGAANTAGCTATTAAAAATATAAATTTTANTGTTTTAAATAAAAAAATATTAATATTAGGAGCNGGAGGGGTTGTCCCATCAATAATTTTTTCTTTAAACAAATTGCNAGCAGGACAAATAACTGTGAGCAACAGAACAAGAGAAAAAGCAGAAAATTTGAGAGATTTATTCAAAGATATTAATGTAATTGATTGGGGTGAAATTACCAATTTTGATTTAATAATAAATGCAACAAGCGTTGGATTAAAGGATGGCGATAAAATAGATTTTGATTTTTCTAAAATTAATAAAGGTAAATTTTTTTATGATGTTATCTATAATCCTGAAGAAACCAATTTTTTAAAAACAGCAAAAAAACTTGGACACAAAGTTGAAAATGGAAAAAAAATGTTTGTTTATCAAGCGGCTGTTGCTTTTGAATTATGGCATAAAATTAAACCAGAAATTAATAACGATGTTTATTCACTTTTAAATGATTAGAGTTGGTATTTTAGGAGATATAGGTTCAGGTAAAAGCTATGTATCTAAAAATTTTGGATTTCCAGTTTTTAATGCAGATAGCGAAGTTGCAAAATTATATAAAACTAACAAAAAAATTTATTTAGAATTAAAAAAAATTTTACCAAATTATTTCAACTCATTTCCAATTCAAAAAGAAGATATATCAAGCGCAATATTAGAGAATAACAATAATTTAAAGAAAATCATTAAAGTTGTTCACCTTGAAGTTCGAAAAAAAATGAGGACGTTTTTAAAAAATAATAAAAATAAAAAAATAGTAATTTTGGATATACCTCTTTTGTTAGAAAATAAGATTAATAAAAAAAATGATATACTAATATTTGTTCAATCTAAAAAATCTGAAGTAACAAAGAGATTAAATAATAGACCAAATTTTAATAAAAAATTATTTAAAAAATTTAAAAAAATTCAACTTCCACTTGCTTATAAGAAAAATAAATCTCAATTTATTATTAAAAATGATTTTACAAAAAGATCGGTTATAAAAGGTATAGATAAAATATTAAATGAAATAAAATAAATGAAAGAAGTTATTATTGATACAGAGACAACAGGCCTTTCTGTTAAAGAGGGCCATAGAATAGTTGAAATAGGATGTATAGAATTAGAAAATCTAATCCCAACAAAAAATAGATTCCACTGCTATTTGAATCCTGAACGAAAGGTTTCAGAAAAAGCTTTGGAAGTGCATGGTTACACAGATGAATTTTTGTCTAACAAAAAAAAATTTAAAGAAATTGTTGATGANTTTTTAGATTTTATAAAAGATAAAAAACTCATTATTCATAATGCTGAATTTGATTTATCTCATTTGAATAATGAGCTCAAATTACTGAATAGAAAAGGGATACAAAATGATGTTGTTGATACACTAGTTTTGGCAAGAGATAAATTTCCAGGCTCATCAGTAAGTTTAGATGCATTGTGTAAAAGATATAGAATTGATAATTCGAAAAGGGTTCAGCACACTGCCTTAATCGATTGTGAATTACTTTCAAAAGTTTACATAAATTTAATAGATCAAAAAGAACCCACTTTTAATTTAGCAAATAATGATAATGATTTATCTGAAAAAAATAATAGTAAAGTTTTGTATTTTAAAAAAGTTATCCCTCTGTCAGAGGAAGAGTTGAAAAAACATAAGGAATATTTAAGGACCAATTTAAAAAAAAATTTTTTTAATTAAAATTTTTTTGATATAATTCATCAAAATCTATTTTTTTTTCAAAATTTATTGCTGGATACCCTGAATTATGTAATAAATTTAGCATAGATTTTTCTACATCCTTATAGATATCTTTTTGCACATCACATAAAACAATTTTTTGTAATATATTTTTGTCTTTAATTTGTTCATTTACTTTAATTATTGTTATGTATGAAATTTCAAAAAAAGATTTCATTTTATTATCATCCTTATCTTCAAATTTTAAATTCGTATTAATTTCAATTATTTGATTTTTTAATGGTTTTGAATTTATATTTATACCAAGTTGATATTTAGAAATATTTTCTTTAACAAACAAATAAGTTTCTGTGTCAGCTGTTTCACTCGACATGTCTTTGATAAATTTTGTAATAATCTTATAGTTTTCGTTCATCATCATCGTCTATATTTTCAAATTCACCATCTATATAAGGTTTTTTTGATATTGTGTCTTTTTTATATTTTCTAATTAATCTTCCAAAAAACAAATTTCTTGTAAAGGGAAATACCAATAAAAATCCAATTATATCTGTTGCAAATCCAGGCAAAATTAAAAGTAGAGCTGCAAAAGCAATTGCTGCACCTGAAATTAATTCATAAGCTGGAATTTCATTTTTAACCAATTGAGAAAATCCAGATTTTAATGTGTTTAATCCCTCGTATCTTGCATAAGCTATCCCAATTATTGCAGTAATGAATATTAGTGAAATTGTATTAAATGCCCCAATTTGAGAGCCAATCTTTATAAATAGATAAATTTCGATTATAGGAACTAAAATAATTGTAAGTAAAACTGTGTTCATTTGTCTTTAATGTAATTGCTAGTTGAAATTAATCAACATAGTAATTAAATTAAGTTAATGAATTATAGTTTTGAATATATCGACATTATTTTATTAGCCATGATTGCTGGTTTTATTTTTCTTAGATTAAGAGGAATTTTAGGAAAAAGAACAGGATTTGAAGGAAAATCAGCTCCACAATTTGAAGAAATTTTAAAGAATGTTAACACAGATATTGAGACAAATAAAAAAGTTCAAAATTTTGATGAGCAAGCGCAAAAAGAATTTTTAGACGGTGCTAAAATTGCATATGAAACAATAATTACAGACTTTAGTGACGATGATAACAAGCTTACTAAAAGCAAAACTCTTTTAAGTAAAAAAATTTATGATCAATTTAATACAGCACTAAAGGAAAGAAGTAATAAAGGTTACTTTGCAGAAATTACATTTATTGGAGTTAGTTCAGCAGATATTAAAGAACATAAAAAAATAAATAATATTTTAAAAGTAACAGTTGATTTTGTTGGTGAAGTTATAACTTGTGTAAAAGATAAAGATAACAAAATTATTTCTGGAGATCCTGATAAAATTAAAAAAATATACGATACTTGGATCTTTTCTAGAGACACAAAATCAAGTAATCCAAATTGGCAATTAGTAGATATTTTAACATAATTGAATAGTAAAATTTCAGATAAAGATAAAAAAGATTGGCAAAATTTTATTTCAAGTCAAGAAACTGTACCCAACAAAGATAAGAATACTAAAGAAAATAAAATTAGCAAAATCAAATCAATCGACCTACATGGTTATTCACTTGATGATGCAAATCTAGTAATTAAAGAATTTATATTAGAGTCTTACAATTTGGGTATTAATAAATTAATTATTGTAACAGGCAAAGGCCTACATTCTGAAAATGATAAAGATCCATATGTATCAAAAAAATTAGGTATTCTTAAATATTCAGTGCCTGAATATATAAAGAATAATTTTGAATTAATGAAAGTAATTAATTATATGGAGAGCGCTGAAATAAATGATGGTGGAGAAGGAGCTTTTTATATTTTTCTAAAAAAAAAAAATTAGATAAAACATGATCATTTGGTTAACATCATATCCAAAAAGCGGAAACACCTGGGTCAGAGCATTTTTGGGTAATTATTTGAGTTCTAATTTAGAAAATCCCATAGATAATATTGGTAGAATTAAATCTTTTCCTAAAAAAAAACAGTTTGAGAATATTGTGGAGGAAGAAATTTTAAAAAAAGATGGATTAGAAATATTTAAATATTTTATTGAAGCTCAAAAAAAAATTAATGAAAATAACAAGTCTCATTTAATCAAAACACATAATTTTTATGGTTCTGTAAAAAAATCTGAATTTTCAAATAAAGAAAATACAGCTGGATTTATTTACATTGTGCGAGATCCCAGATCAGTTGCAGTTTCATATGCTTATCATGAAGATATTTCGTTTAATAAATCGATTGAACAAATGTTTAATGAAAATCGTATAGCTATAAATGATAAATTTTATTATGAAGCTAGATCATCTTGGAAAGGACATTTACTTTCTTGGCTGGGTAGCCCTTATCCAAAATTATTGATTAAATATGAGGATTTAAAAAAGAATCCCTTTTATAATTTTAAATTAATTTTGGAATTTATTAATCGATTTTTAGATAAGAAAATTGATATTAACTCTCAAAAAATAGAAAATATTATTAAGATTTCATCTTTTGATTCTTTATCAAAATTAGAAAATGATATTGGTTTTAAGGAAAAATTAGGAAAATCCAATTTTTTTAGAAAAGGTGATGTGGATGAGTGGAAAAATGCTTTATCAAAAAATATGATAAAAACAATTGAAGAAAAATTTTATCAAGAAATGAAAGAGCTAAATTATATCAATTAATTTATAATATAAATTTAGACAAATCTGTATCTTTAACCAAATTATCTAAATTTTTATTAATATATTCTTTATTGATAATAATTTTTTCTCCAGAGCGATCAGTTGCTGTAAAACTTATATCATCTAATATTTTCTCAATTATAGTATGCAATCTTCTTGCCCCAATATTTTCTACAGTAGCATTTACTTCTGAAGCTATGTTGGCAATTGTATCAATACCATCTTCAGAAAACTCAAGATCTACATTTTCTGTTTTTAANAGGGCCACATACTGTTTAATCAGACTGAAGTCTGGTTCTTTAAGAATTCTCTTAAAGTCCTCACTTGTCAAAGCTTCAAGCTCAACTCTAATTGGCAATCTTCCTTGTAGTTCAGGAAGTAAATCAGAAGGTTTCGCTAGTTGAAAAGCACCAGATGCTATAAACAAAATATGATCTGTTTTTATAGGTCCATATTTAGTGTTTACAGTTGTTCCTTCAATTAGAGGTAATAAATCTCTTTGTACTCCTTCTCTTGAAACATCACCACCAACTCGATCAGTTCTTCCAGATATTTTATCAATTTCATCTAAAAAAACTATTCCGTTATTTTCAGTAGAAATTTTTGCAGTTTTAATAATTTTATCTTGTTCAATTAATTTATCAGACTCATCATTAATTAGAATTTCATGTGATTCTTTTACACTCATTTTCTTCTTTTTTTCTTTGGTGCCCATTGATTTACCAAGCATTTCACCAATATTAATCATCCCAACATTAGCACCTGGCATACCAGGAATTTCAAAAGAAGTATTATTACCACCAACATCACTAACAGCTATTTCAATTTCATTATCATCTAAATCACCCGTTCTTAATCTTTTTCTAAAACTTTCACGGGTCGCTAAACTTGCTTTTTTTCCAACCAGAGCATCTAACACTTTTTCTTCAGCAAGTTTTTGCGCTTGGGCAAAAACTTCTTTTCTTTTTTTTACTTTTTCCATAGAGATTGCAATTTCTATTAAATCTCTAACAATTTGTTCAACATCTCTTCCTACATATCCAACTTCTGTAAATCTTGTAGCTTCTACTTTAACAAATGGTGCTTCAGCTAGTTTGGATAATCTCCTTGATATTTCAGTTTTACCAACACCTGTTGGTCCAATCATAAGAATATTTTTTGGCAAAACTTCATTTTTCATTTCACCTTTCAACGCTTGCCGTCTCCATCTATTTCTAAGAGCAACCGCTACAGCCTTTTTAGCTTTATTTTGTCCAACAACAAAACGATCCAATTCAGATACGATTTCTCTTGGAGACAAAGAACTAACAAGAGACTGATCATCTTTTGTTTTTTTGTCTTTAGGAACAAGAGGTGTTACGTTAGAATTTTCCATTATATTTTCTCAATTTTAATATTATTATTTGTAAAAACACAGATTTCAGAAGCAACCTCAATTGCTTTTTTTGCAATTTCTTCAGCATTCATTTCTGTACTCATTAAAACTTTTCCTGCTGCTAATGCATAGTTACCACCAGAACCTATTCCAATGATATCACCTTCAGGCTCCAAAACATCTCCAGTACCTGAAATTATATAACTATTCTCTTTATCGCCTATGGCCATTAATGCTTCTAGTCTTCTTAAATATTTATCTGTACGCCAATCTTTTGCTAGCTCAACGGCCGCCCTTGATAAATTTCCAGCATGTTTTTCAATTTTAGCCTCTAATCTCTCAAATAGGGTAAGGGCATCTGCGGTAGAACCAGCAAACCCAGCTACAACATCTCTTTTTTCAATTTTTCTGACTTTCGAAGCAGTACTTTTAACCACTGTGTTACCCATACTCACCTGGCCATCACCTGCAACTACTACTTCTTTGTTTTTTCTTACTAATACAATTGTTGTCATAGTTTATAAATGGATATTAAATGAGATAGTTCAAGCCCAGGTTTAGTATTATTGCCATAATTAGATAATATATGTATACCTATTTTATATTATGAAGCGTAAAGGTAAAATTAGTAGAAAAACCAAAGAGACCAGTATTAGTGTTGATTTAAATATTGACGGAAACGGGAAATATAAAATCGATACAGGCATAGGTTTTCTTAACCATATGTTGGAACAACTATCTAAACATTCGTCAATAGATATGAATATTAAAGCTAAAGGCGACACTCATATCGATTTACATCACACAACAGAAGATACTGGTATTGCTATCGGTGAAGCTCTAAAAAAAGCATCTAAAAAATTTGTTGGAATTAGAAGATATGCCCATGCAATGATACCTATGGACGAAACATTAACAAGGGTTGCAATTGATGTATCAAATAGACCTTATTTAATTTGGAAAGTGAAGCTTAAAGTAGAAAAGCTTGGAGAAATGGATACTGAATTGTTTAAGGAATGGTTTCAGGCATTTTCACAGGCAGCTGGAATTACACTGCACGTTGAAAATATTTATGGTGATAATAGTCACCACATTATTGAGTCTTGTTTTAAAGGTTTGGCAAGATCTTTAAGAACTGCATTAGAAATGGACCCAAGGAATAAAAAATCAATTCCTTCGACTAAAGGTTCTTTATAAGTTTAATGAACGTCACAATTGTTGATTATAATTCTGGCAACATAAGCTCAGTGATAAACTCATTTAAAGAAGTTGCCCAAGATAAAGTAAGCATCGAAGTTACTTCAAATTTAAACAAGATAAAATCTAGCGATAAAGTAGTTTTACCAGGGCAAGGCTCATTTAAAAGCTGTGTGGATGCTTTAAACAAGATTGATGGTCTTACAGATACACTTAACGAATTTGCAATAATTAATAAAAAATCTCTTCTTGGAATTTGTGTTGGCCTACAAATGTTTGCTGATATTGGTTATGAGGAAACTGAAACAAAAGGACTTGGCTGGATTTCTGGAAAAGTGTCTAAGATCGATAATCAAAACAATAAATACAAACTTCCACACATTGGTTGGAACGAAATTAGTATTGTTAAAGAAAGCAAAATTTTTAAGGGTATAGAAAATAAATCACATATGTATTTTGTACACAGTTATGAATTTATTCCTGGTGATAAAAGTGTAATTTCCGCAACAACAGATTATTCATCAAATATAGTTTGTGCCGTTGAAAAAGAAAATCTCATTGGAACTCAGTTTCACCCTGAAAAGAGTGATAAAATTGGACTACAAATAATTAAAAATTTTATATCTTTGTAATTATGAAAAAAATTTATTTTATTTCAT
>JGI20155J14468_10002663_pt1 | contig 13006 bp, 9 predicted proteins | sample COG_05_FD_14468 | JGI IMG/M metagenome (IMG submission 14468) | reverse complement strand
GGGAAGGGTTGTTTTGTGAAGTCTTTGGTAGGAGTTTAAAACCTATTTTGATTTTGTATTCATTACCCACCCCATAGTATATGATGAGTTTCCCATTACTCATACGTGCTGATAACTCAATATAACCCCGAAGTCATCTATATTTTGTGTTCAAATATCATTCTCCATTAGGCTTTTTTGAGTTTATAAAAAGAGTCCAAATATCTGATGCCCAAGAGATGATTAGATCTGGCTACCTAAAAATGAATACGATGGATACCCTAGCACCACTTGTTGGCTTTTCCTCCTATTCCACTTTCTATAAAACTTTCCTGAAAGTTACTAATTGCAGTCCCACGGAATTTAAAAATAGCTTGAATTGACATCTCAATTACCTCCAAGGTGCCTCCAATTTTTTAGTAAAAATTTAAATAGTAAAAAAGGAATTGGGTTTCTTCGAATCAGCCCAGTCAGGGACTATTTATAACCTAATACAGGTGCCAACCAACGTTCAGCTTCTTGCTTATCCATTGCCTTCCTATTTGCATAATCATCCAGTTGGTCCTCTCCGATTTTTCCCAAACCAAAATATCGGGCCTTGGGATGCGAGAAATAAAAGCCACTGACCGACGAGGCTGGATACATGGCATAGGATTCTGTCAAGGTAATCCCTGTATTTTCTTCAACTTGTAGTAATTCAAAAAGTGCTTTTTTCTCGGTATGGTCAGGGCACGCGGGATAGCCTGGCGCCGGTCTGATTCCTTGATACTTTTCCTTGATCAATGCTGCGTTTTCAAAATCTTCTTCTGGTGCATAGCCCCAGTATTCTTTCCTCACCTTCTTATGCATTAATTCTGCAAAGGCTTCAGCCAGTCGATCGGCAATCGCTTTTACCATGATCACATTGTAGTCATCATGATCTGCTTCAAAATCAGCTATTAATTTTTCAATGCCTATCCCTGCGGTCGTCGCAAATCCTCCAATATAATCTCCCTTCTCGGAGGATTTAGGGGCAATATAATCTGCCAATGAAATATTAGGAATTTGAGATCCCTTCTTACCTTGCTGTCGAAGAAAATGAAGCCGATTTACGGCGTTATTTTTGACCTCAACATCATCTTGAACTGCTTGTGCTTCAAAAAAACCAATGACTGCATTGGCCTGAAGAGAGCCCTTCGCTATGATTTGATCGAGCAATGCATTGGCCTCTTTGAAAAGTGTCTTTGCCTCACTTCCCACGATCGCATTTTCAAAAATTTGAGGATATTTTCCCTTCAACATCCATGTCGAGAAAAAAGGCGTCCAATCTATGTATTCTCTGATTTCCTCCAATGAATAGCTTTCAAATTTTTTAGTCCCCAAAAAAGAAGGCTTAAGTACTTCATGTTCTTGCCAATCAATCCCTACTCGATTGGATCTGGCAGCACCTATCGTGATTAATGTTTTGGCTTCTTGCCTGCTCTGATGGTCCACGGCCAATCCCTCATATTCAGCCCGAATCCCAGCACTGAAATCAGCTGTGTCTTCACCCAAAAGTTTGGAGGCTACCGCTACAGATTTTGAAGCATCCAGTACGTGAATCGTAGGGCCACTGTATTTAGGTGCGATTTTTACTGAGGTGTGAATTCTTGAAGTCGTAGCACCCCCGATGAGCAACGGAATTTTCATTCCCTTACGCTCCATTTCTTCTGCCACGGTCACCATCTCATCCAAAGAAGGAGTGATCAAACCGCTCAAGCCAATGATATCTACTTGATGATTTACAGCTTCTTCCAATATTTTTTGAGCAGGAACCATCACACCCAAATCTATGATGTCATAATTATTGCATCCCAGCACCACACCCACAATGTTTTTGCCAATATCATGTACATCCCCTTTGACCGTAGCCATTAATATTTTTCCCTTGCTGCTGTTGTTTTCTGTCTTATCAGCTTCTAAATAAGGTAAGAGATAAGCGACCGCTTTCTTCATGACCCGCGCACTCTTCACTACTTGAGGTAAGAACATTTTACCACTGCCAAACAAATCCCCAACGGTATTCATCCCTGCCATCAAGGGCTGCTCTATGACGTGAAGGGGTTTTGGATATTTGAGTCGGGCTTCTTCGGTATCTTCCAATACATGATCAATGACGCCTTTGATCAAGGCATGTGCCAATCTTTCTTCTACCGTTCCTTTCCGCCACTCATCATCAACGATTTTTACTTTACCGGTACCCGTGACGCTTTCGGCAAAATCCACCAATCTTTCAGTTGCATCTTCACGCCTGTTGAGTAGTACGTCTTCCACATGCAGCAATAATTCATTGGGGATCAAGTCATAAATCTCCACCAAGCCCGCATTTAAAATCCCCATATCCATTCCATGGTTGATGGCATGAAATAAGAACGAGGAATGCATCGCTTCTCGAACGACATTATTGCCTCGAAATGAAAAAGAAACATTACTGACTCCTCCACTTACTTTGGCTCCCGGTAGATGAGTTTTAATCCATTCTGTGGCCTTAAAAAAATCAATGGCGTAATTGTTGTGCTCTGAAATTCCGGTAGCGACAGGAAAAATATTGGGATCGAATATAATATCCTGTGGTGGAAATTTGACCTGGTCTACCAAAACCCGATAAGCCCGCTCACAAATTTGAATCCGCCGATCGTACGTATCAGCCTGACCGTCTTCGTCAAAAGCCATCACGACCGTCGCCGCACCGTATTGCTTGATCTTTCGGGCCTGATCAATAAAAATCTTTTCTCCCTCCTTGAGTGAAATAGAATTGACCACTCCCTTTCCTTGAACACATTTCAGACCTGCTTCGATGATTTCCCATTTGGACGAATCTATCATGATCGGTATTCTGGCGATCTCAGGTTCAGAAGCGACCAGATGTAAAAACTTAACCATCGCCGCTTTACCATCCAACATGCCGTCATCCATGTTGACATCCAAAATTTGAGCGCCTCCACGTACCTGATCCAAGGCTACTTCTAGCGCCTCATCATATTTTCCCTCCTTAATCAAACGAGCAAAACGCAGGCTTCCAGTCACATTGGTACGTTCACCTACATTGACAAAGTTGGTCTCAGCAGTAACAATTAACGGCTCAAGGCCCGATAACATCAAGGGTTTCATATATTGGAAAAAGGATTTATGAAAATTACATTACAACTTGCCATGAATCGTCAGATCCACCATGCAACCAATCCTTAAATTTTTCTTCACCTCCACGAGTCGCCCAATCAGAATCTATGGTCAACCTTGAGCTGATGCCCCCTCTTGGATTGCAATTCATCACAATGCGAAGCCGTTCAGGATCATAGACCTCCATCAGGTGGTCATAAAAAACATTAATTAAACGCTCATAAGAAACTACTATGTCACGTAAATGAAAGGCATATTGCTTCAAAGACTTTAACTCAATGACCTTACCTTTTGGATAAAAAGTAAGGTATACATTAGCGAAATCCGGCTGTTCTTGAACGCCCAAAAAGGTAAATTCAGGGATTTTTATTTTAATTTCGTAAGCCTCCTTTGTCGGATTAGGAATGGCTTTCAAAATACTTTTGTCGATGGCTTGATGTAATTTAATGGGCATACGCTATTTGTCTAGGTTTATAATTTTTGGCCAATGTGGCTATTGCTTTAATGTGATCAGGGGTCGTTCCACAACAACCTCCAATGATATTGACCATATGGTCTTCTAAATAGGCGGTGATTTGGTCTACCATTTCTTCAGGAGTTTCGTCGTATTGACCAAACTCATTGGGCAGACCTGCATTGGGATGAGCACTGACCATAAAGTCAGATTTATCTGATAATATTTTTAAAAAAGGTCGCATCATTTCGGCACCAAAAGCACAATTTAACCCCACACTGAACAGCTCACAATGTGAAATAGAGATCAAAAAAGCTTCGGTGGTTTGACCTGAAAGTGTCCGTCCTGAGGCATCGGTAATCGTACCCGAAACCATGATCGGTGTATTAATATTGCGCTCGGCCTTGACTTCTTCGGCCGCAAAAAGCGCTGCCTTGGCATTTAGGGTATCGATGATCGTTTCAAAAAGAAGTAGATCCACTCCTCCATCCAGTAGGGCTTCTACTTGATGTCGAAAGGCTAATTTCAATGCGTCGAAGGTCACCGCTCTAAACCCTGGATCATTGACATCGGGCGATAACGAGGCCGTCGTATTGGTAGGGCCAATAGAACCCGCAACAAACCTGGGTTGATTGCTGTCTAATGCCGTATATTGATCCGCCGCCGCGCGGGCAATGCGGGCAGACTCATAATTGATTTTATATACCCACTCTTGCAAACCATAATCCGCTTGTGCTATGTTCGTACTTGAGAAGGTATTGGTTTCTATGATATCAGCTCCCGCTTCTAAATAGGCTTCATGAATTGATTTGATGATGTCAGGACGGGTCAGAGACAACAAGTCATTGTTCCCTTTGAGAGAAATAGTATGGTCCTTAAGTGCCTCGTTTCTGAAATCTTCTTCCTGCAGATCATGCCGCTGAATCATGGTGCCCATGGCACCATCGAGGATCAATATTCTTTCTTTGATAACTTCTTGAATCGTCATTTCTATCTATTAAATCATCAAGAAGGATGTTAAAACCTCGTTTGTTATCTTTCTTCAACTATNTGAAGTAGGANTTGGCACCTTTCTTTACNNGGGTTGCCAAGGTTTCAATGGGCCTTACCCCTCCACCTTTCTTGATAATAACGCAAATATAGATCACCCACGGAAGAAGAAAAATTATTTCTGACNTAGATATTGGTAGCCCATAGACATACTGGCGATAAGAAGACCCCCAAGCTCTCGGGTCCCTTCAACATAAGATTTTTCAGCCTTCATTTTACCCACCAGATCCATTTTATCTGATGCCGATAACCAAATGATTAAATCAGGAATATAAAAGCATCCATATGCTAGCAAACTTAAGGATATGACTACATAAAACTTAAGCCAAGTTGAGGAAAGATTAAAAGGTGATGGAAAATGGGTTTTGAATAAACCTAATAAGTGAACCACCCCAATGAATACGTACAAACTGACCCATAACAGAGGATCGGGATCATTTAAATTCAAGTAGGCAAAAATGAGAAAGGTCGCAGATAAAACAAGACTTAACGTTTTATTTTTCATGTCATAAAAAATTAAATCTTCACAACAAACCCTGTAGGTTTTGAAAAGAAGTCGCAATGCTCTTTTCAGGATCTACCGATTGGTCTTGTTCAATGAAAAAATGTTGCATCCCAGCCACCTGAGACTGGTCAAATATTTCTTGGAAATCAATCACTCCATTGCCGACCTCAGTGAAATCTCCTGCCAGGTTCATATCTTTGACATGCCATAAAGAAAAACGATTTTTGTATCTCTTAAAAAGATTTAATGCAGACGCTCCTGCTTTCACAGTCCAATAGAGGTCCAACTCAAAATCGACTACCTCAGCATCCGTTTCCTTCAACAACAGCTCCATAGGCACAACACTACCAATGCTGTCGAATTCAAAAGCATGATTGTGATAGGCCATCACTTTATCTAACTGACGCAGCTCTGCACCCTTCTCATTGAGCAGTTCAATCACCTCATGATATACCTCAAGGTTCCTTTCGTTCTCCTCTAAATGAGGAAGCACTACATATTTTTGACCTGTATCTTCCAGCATTTGAAGCACTCGACCCCAATCAGACTTTAAATCTTTAAATGAAATATGACCGCTTACCATTTTCATCCCTAAATCGGTGACGATCCCATGAAACTCAGAAGGATCCAACCCATACATTTTTCCCTCACTGTAACCTGCTGTTTCGAGTTCCTTGTAGCCTACTTTGGCGACATACTCGAGTGTTTTCCTTGGATTTACCGACATTAAATCTCGCAGTGTATACAATTGCAAACCCGTGTTTGGCTTCGCCTTAAATTCGCATCTACTCAATAATGGCAAGGTGCCCAGTCCCATTGCGGCCGTTAACGTAGTTTTTAAAAATGATCTTTTGTCCATTTATAAGGTCTTAATTTTGATATTTCGGAACCAAACTTCATCTCTATGGTCTTGGAGTACAATGTGCCCTGACCTTCCCGTTCCAAAGGCGGGCATTTCTTTAAATTTACTGTTTTTAATTCTTTCATCCCACATATCATCCCACATATCAAATTCCAAAAGCTTGTAACCATTGAGCCAATGCTCCACATGACCCTCTTTAACAATAAGCCTGACTCTGTTCCAATCATTTGGCCCATTGGCCGTCACAAAAGCTGCCGGAATCATATCATACAAATCACCCGCTCGATGAGCCAAATATTGCCCATCGGTATGGCTAGAATTATCTAAAATTTGCATTTCAGGTCCCGTTAAATAAGCTTCTCCGTATTGATCGTCCTCGATTACATTGTATATAATGCCGCTGTTACCACATGAGGCTACTTTCCATTCTACATAAAATTCATAATTCTCATAAATGCGATCTGTAACCACTATATTGTCACCTGTGGGATAAATCTTATCGGCCCTCACTGCCGTTGCCGACAAATGAAGAGTCCCATCCTCGACATCCCACTTACTTCCAACGTCTTCGGAATTGTAATTACGCAAACCGCTAAGGTCTTTGCCATTAAATAGCAATTTCCATCCTGCAGACTGTTCGGCCTCAGTCAATGCGTTGTGCATCACCTGATAGTCCGTACTAAAACCTGGTTGGTCCTTTGGTATTTGGTTGAGCGTGTACCAAGATTCAGTGGTCCAAAGTGAATGATCAAAATCACTGATAAAAGGACGATTGATTCTGAAATAAACCACCCGATTTTCCTTAATACCTGGTAATTCAACAAAGATTTTTTTCCGATCTTGTGATAGATGAAACGCTTTCGCTTCCAAGTTCTCTAAATCCAACTTGGGTCCCCCATACACTTCGGTAGGCTCATAACGCCATTGCTGGATCAAAAAATCTTCAGCATTGACATTTTGCCCTTCCTTGATAGGTTCTGTAAACTCAATTTCAAAACCATCGCTTCGAACACTTACTTTTAACATTTCAAATGCAGAATTTCCATTGAAAGAGAGACTTTGCAGTCCATAACTGAGTTTGCCTATATGGCCCCAATTTCCAGACGAGCCTACGCCTCCTACTACTAGGTCGCCATTGGGTGCCCACAATATCCTGTTCACTCCTGCTTCCAAACCTTGCGTAAACCTAAATAAAGCACCCTGATAAGCGCCGTTGACCTTCTCTACATAAACGCGCTTAATTCCTCCATTGGTCACTTCACCATGAATCATTTGCCCTTGATAGGGGCCGACATCTAAGCCAATAGGGGTGCTAGGAGAGTTACCAATCTCATCTTGAGGCAGCCAAACCACAGGTAAGGTTTCTTTCAATCCGGCTGTGCCTTCAAAATCAACCGACCTTGAACCATAAAATGCGCCAGGCTGCACATGCACAATTTTGCTAGCCGGTAACCAATCTCCTTGATTGTCTGCGATGAATATTTCATTGTCTTTGCCAACTCCAATGCCATTGGGCGTTCTTAAACCTGTAGCGATCAACTCCACTTTTCCTGTTGCTTTATCTATTTTTAAGACTTTACCCCGATCGGGGATTTGGGGATTTGCACTGGCACCACCCGGCATGATAGCGGTTGCCAACGTGCCATAGAAAAAACCCTCCTGGTAGACCAATCCAAAAGCAAATTCATGAAAATTGGCCGATACCTTCCAATCATTACTGACCGTTTGGTATTCATCAATTAATTCATCTCCATCATGATCTATCAACTTGGTCAATTCTTGTTTTTGTAATACATAGATCTCCTCATCAACCACTTTCAATCCCAAGGGTTCAGCAAGCCCTGCGGCAATTCGCTTCACTTTGATTTGATCAGGCATACCCGAATCCCAATTTTCTAATATGAATACTGAACCCAAAGAGTCCCAAGTACAAATGACCATACGCCCATCTGAAAGAAAATCAAGCCCCCCTACTTTAGGTGTAAAATCATTGGGTCTCGCTTGAGATAAATCAAAAGCAGGATGTACACCGGCTAAAGGAAGCGCATCGCCAGGAATCCCTTTTTTTAACTCCCCTGGAGCAATATAAGGCTTGGTTTCCAGCAACTCACTAGATTCAAAAGACACAAATTGGTCATCAAGTAGTACAAAGCTTCCCGCATTTCTATCAAACCACTGCAGTGAAACCAAAGCCCCTCCCCCCCCTTGATTAAACAATAATCTAATGGGGTGTTTTCCTGCTTTAAGAAACATTTCTCCATCCCTAATTTCTGTTCCATGATCACCACCGTTGTCTACAACCAACTGCTCATCTATGTAAAGCAAAGAACCATCGTCGCTGATCAGTCTGAAGTCATAGCTACTCTCTTTTTCAATGTTCAGTAAGCCTTTATATTCTATAATAAAGTGTTCTTGGAAATTTAAAAAATCCGTTTCAGATAACGTATGGATTTTACTGATCTTACCCTGTAAAACGGGAGTCGACTTTTTGATGACTTCAAGTGGATCACCTTTCTCTAAATTTAAATATAAATGTGCCAAAAACCCTTGACCATCATCCCCTTCGTATTTTTCAGATAAATTCACTGGAATAGATTTTAAACCCAGCGTGTATTTATCAAAGGGTGTACTAAGTTTATCATCAAGACCCAAGATATAGCTGACCATGGTTTTTGCATCCTCAGGCATGATGTCAGGATGCGGAGTCATCAAAGCAACGCCCCAAACCCCAGATCCACCTTTGATTATTTTTTGTGCCAATCCATCTATTGCGGCTTGATCATCATTGTATTTTTTTGCGATGGCCAAGTAAGACGGCCCCACGGTTCTTATTTTTTCATTGTGACAGGCGGCGCAATCACTCTTTTCAATTAATAATGCCCCACTTACAACCTCAGAAGTCTCATCCGTATCACTCGTTTCCGTAAGATTTTCAACCTCAGCGTGAAAATAGGTGGTCAAGTGGAGTACTTGTTTATTGAGACTTAAAATACCGTTTATCCTGCTGAATTGAAAGCCTTGTTGCTTGTAGGAGTTCTGATCAATCACGGAAAAAGAACCATCCGTTTCATAATCATCTCCACTTGACAATAATCCCAATGAAGTTTTTAATTTCACCTCATAACCCGTCGTATTTTCAACATTAAAAATTCTCTTAAGACCGTGTCTTGTCCCACGGTTGACATATCTTGGTGATTCCGAAACCTTGATTTTATCGCCTTCTGGAGTAATGAATTCATAGTTAAAAAATACCTCCTCATTTTTAATCAAATGGCCCTTATACTGGAGATCAAAATCAACCATCTCATCCGCTTGGGTCAGCATCCATTCGGATGCCCCCATCTGATAATAGGTAGCCCCTAAACTTTGAGGTTGCGGTCCATGTACGGTAGTATAAACTGCACCATCAAACAAAACGTCTCCACTCCATGCTCTGTATAAAAGCCCCGTTTGCGTATCATAGGCTACCCATAGCTTTTCGTCAAGCGCCGCAGTGACCATTCGTGGCATTTCATCCAATACAGATCTGAAAACCCAAACCTCTCGTGGGTGACTTTCTTCACTTGGCGTATTGCAGGAAATGAAAAATAAAATTGTAAGAAATGACAATATCTGCTTCATGTTAATCTAATGCTTTTGTGTAAAGAGATGAAATTCATCAAAATGGCATTACTTTTTTTAATAAAAAATTGATCATTCATCTATTCCTAGAATCTTATTATTGATCACATCATTTGCTTCTCCTCCTGCGAAATCATCAAAAGCCTTCTCCGTGACACTGATGATGTGATCCGCAATGAAATCGGCGCCTTCTTGCGCCCCTTGCTCTGGAGACTTGATACAACATTCCCATTCGAGTACCGCCCATCCCTCGAAACCGTATTGACTCAGCTTACTAAAGATACCTGCAAAATCAACCGTACCGTCACCTAAAGATCTAAATCTTCCTGGTCTATCCACCCAATCTTGATATCCACCGTAAACTCCTGATTTACCCGTCGGATTAAACTCGGCATCCTTGACGTGAAACATTTTTATATATTCATGGTAATGATCAATATATTGGAGATAATCTAAGTTTTGTAAAACGAAATGGCTCGGATCGTACAATAAATTTACCGCAGTGTGATGATCCGTTGCCTCTAAAAATCTTTCAAAAGAAACGCCATCATGTAAATCTTCACCCGGATGAACTTCATAACACATATCGACACCTACCTCCTTACAGTGATCTAAAATGGGCAGCCATCTTTTGGCTAGCTCACTGAACCCTGCTTCAACCAGACCCGTGGGCCGTTGAGGCCATGGATAAATAAAAGGCCATACCAAGGCACCAGAAAAGCTAGCCATCACATTAATTCCTAGATGATTGCTGGCCGAGGCTGCTGAGTTGACTTGGTCCACCGCCCAGGCAGTACGTGCTTTGGGATTTCCTTTTAAATGATCAGGAGCAAACGTATCAAACATGGTGTCGTAAGCAGGGTGCACCGCCACCAACTGACCCTGAAGATGAGTTGATAACTCGGTAAGCTCTAAACCCGCCTCATTGACCACGCCTTTGATCTCATCACAATAGGTTTTGCTTTCTCCTGCCAAGGTAATATCAATCAATCGCTGATCCCAAGCAGGAATTTGAACGCCTTTGTATCCCAAAGAAGCTACCCATTCGCATATACTCTTAAGATTATTATAAGGTTCAACATCATCCAAAAACTGGGCTAAAAAAATAGCAGGGCCTTTTATCGTTTTCATATTCAAGTGAAGGTTTAGTGTAAAATTAAGTGTAATCTTTGATTTTAGTCCAAATATTTCCATCAGCGGAAGAAGCTACTACCGCAGCCACGAGAGCCATTCCCTTAAAACCATCATCAATATTGGGATAAGTCCCTCCGGAATCAGGGGATGAATGGACTTTGAATTGTCGTACATGATCCGAGAAATTTCTATAGATGTTGGCAAAAGCTTCGATGTATCCTTCAGGATGCCCTGAAGGCGTTCTCATATTCAAATGCGTTTCTTCGTGCAAATAAGAATGGTCTACCCCAGTCCTATAGATTTGTGTGGGCGCTCCCTGTTTTTTTACCAGAAGTGTATTGTGATCAGTATTGCTCCATTCTAGTGCACCCTCTTCCCCATAGATTCGAAATTTAAGATTGTTCTCATCGCCATGTGCAACTTGTGAGGCAGAAATCACACCTTGAGCCTGTTGCTCCATTCTAAAAAACACGTCGGCGTCATCATCCAAGGTTCTTCCAGGCACAAAAGCATTGAGCTCTGCCAATACTTCGGTTATTTTTAATCCAGAAATATATTCAGCTAAATGCCCGCAATGGGTCCCTATATCTCCAAAACAATTGCTTATACCTGCTTTTTGGGGATCTGAACGCCATGCGGCTTGCTTTTGACCTGTGTCTTCCAACTTATCTGATAACCATCCTTGCGGGTATTCTACCATTATCTTTCGAACCTTACCGATTTCGTGGTTTTTTACCATAGCCTTTGCTTGAATCAACATCGGGTAGTAGGCATACGTATAAGTNAGTCCAAAGGGCAANCCNGTCGNTTTGACTTTGGCTCTAAGTTGCTTTGCTTCNTCCATNGTAAAGCACAATGGCTTGTCTATGATGACAGGNANACCATGATNTAAAGCNGACATCGCCGGAGCAAAATGCATNTTNTTTTGCGTAACAATNGAAACAAAATCCATTCGCTCCTCCTCAGNNNGNCGTGCTTCGGACGCCATCATTTCATCAAATGTTCTGTACAATCTGTCCTCATCGAGATAAATTTCCTTGCCAAAGGCGATAGATTTATCAGCATCTGAACTAAAAACGCCACAAACCAGTTCAATTTGACCATCTAGTTGCGCTGCCATTCGATGGATTCCTCCGATAAAAGCACCACTTCCGCCACCTACCATTCCCATTTTGAGCTTTCTATTCGTTTTCATGAATCATTATTTTAGCTGACCTTTACCCATACTTGTCCTTGGCTACTTGATGACAATACCGCTTCGATAAACGACATTCCCCTTACTCCATCATGGACCGTGGGGAAAGCACCCGCCCTATGGGGTCTCCCCTGAATGGCCGCCGCTACGCCGTTATAAATATTGCCCATCGCATCAAATAAGCCTTCAGGGTGACCTGGAGCAATTTTAGTGCTCTCCAAGGCAAACTCACTATTGTATGGATTGCCCGGTTTATAAATTTGAGTGGGGGCGCCTTCAATCAAATGCTTCAAATACATGGGATGTTCTTGCTCCCATTTTAGCCCGCCTTGATCTCCATAAACCGCTATGGAAAGATTGTTTTCTTCTCCCGTGGCGATTTGACTGGCTGTGATAACGCCTCGTGACCCATTATTCATTCTTAGGAGTGTGGTACCGTCTACATCTAGTTCATTTTCGGGATAAAGGGTATCCAAATCAGCCAATACTTTATCGATCTCTAATCCCGTTGTATACTCAATCAAATTAAAGGCATGAACCCCAATATCGCCCATGCAACAGCTCAAGCCCGACATTTTTGGATTCAATCGCCAGACCTTTTTCCTTTCCTCTTCTTGGTGAATGGATGGATTAATCCAACCTTGATAATATTGTGCATCTACTTTCTGGACCCTCCCAATCTTGCCTTGAGCAATCATTGACTTCATTTGACGTATCATAGGATAACCCGTATACGTATGGGTCAGTCCAAAAACTACCCCTTTTTCTTGCACCAATTTTTCTAATGACCGTGCTTCATCTGCCGTGACTGTAATGGGCTTTTCGCAGATCACATTAAAACCAGCACTCACCAGCTTCTTTGCCATCTCAAAATGCAGGAAATTAGGAGTTAAAATCGACACTACTTGAATGCGCTCCTCTTCGGCAAGGGCCAACTCTTTCTCAATGAATATGTCTAATGACGGATAGGATCTCGCGGCGTCCAACTCTAGTTGTACTGCAAATTGATTTCCTTTATCAAAATCAATATCAAATACACCTCCGGTCAAAACATAATTCTCACCCATA
>JGI20155J14468_10002659_pt1 | contig 13022 bp, 15 predicted proteins | sample COG_05_FD_14468 | JGI IMG/M metagenome (IMG submission 14468) | reverse complement strand
ACAAGTTTATCTAAACTTAAAACTTTAATTCAAATGCTTTCGATTGCAATTCTGCTAACAGGTGAAAGTGGAAATAAAATAATTAATTTTCAAGACTATAACGCTCAAACTGTAGGAATAATTCTTCTATGGCTATCTGCTTTTTTGACTCTATACACAGGTTATGACTATTTAAGAAAGGGCATTGATCACGCAATAGATCAAGATGCAAAAGATCAATAATGATTTTATCTGAGAAAAATATTAGAGAAAAAGAATTTCATAATAAATTACAATCAAAAACAAATGGAAGGTTTGAGAATATTTTTTATAAAGCTATTTATAATTCAAACGAAGATTTTTTTAGATTTTTAAAATCAAATTCAAAAAATTCTAATATATTAGATTATGGTTGCGGGGTTGGTAATTCTTTAGAAGAAGTTATAAAGTTTTATCCCAAAAAAATTACTGGAATCGATATTTCAGAGGTTTCAATTGAAAAAGCAAAAAAAAATTCTAAACTAAATACAAATATTGAGCTATTAGTTGACAACTGCGAGAAAACAAAATTTGAAGATAATACCTTTGATTTAGTTTATGGCACAGGTATTTTGCACCATTTAAATATTGAGATTTGCTTAGAAGAAATACAAAGAATTTTAAAACCTGGAGGAAGATTTTTATTCATCGAACCTTTGGGCACTAATCCTTTAATAAATTTATATAGAAAGCTTACACCAGGATCAAGATCTACAGATGAACATCCTCTAATTGATCATGACATTAATTTTATTAAAAATCGATTTCACAACGTTAAAATTAAATATTATGGTTTTTTAACTTTAGTTTTTTTCCCATTTTATGCTTCACCAAAAAATTCAGTTATTTTTAATATTTTAAAAAATATCGATCAATTTTTATTTAAAATTGGCGTATTTAAAAAATTAGCATGGTCCATTATGATTGTTGCTCAAAAGAATTAAGCTTCAGATTTTTTTCTTACCAAACTCTGATAGGATTCGTTTAGGTCAGTTATTAAATCACAAACTTTAAAGCTATATTCAGATATTTGTGATACTGGAGTGACTTCAGCGGCAGTACCTGTTAAAAAACATCCTACAAAATTCTTCATTTCCTCTGGTTTGATTTTTCTTTCAATTGTCTTAACTCCTTTAGATTTTGCTATTTTAATTACTTCTCTTCTCGTAATTCCATCTAAAAATGAGTCTGGAACCGGTGTGTGCAGCTCACCACTATTGGTTTTAAAAAATATATTTGCCCCAGTAGCTTCGGCTATATTTCCCTCATGATCTAACATTAATGAATCTGTGAATCCTTTTGCCTCTGCCTCGTGCTTAGACAGCGTACAAATCATATAGAGTCCTGATGCTTTAGTATCCCAAGGAATTGTATTAGGCGCAGGTCTTCTCCAATTAGATATATTTAATTTTATACCGTTTAATTTTAACTTTGGATCAAAATACGAACCCCAATCCCAAGTTGCGATTGCAACATGTATTTTATTTTTTTGTGCCGATATAGCCATCATTTCGCTTCCTCGCCAAATTAAAGGTCTTACATATCCATTTTGAACTTTTTGAATATTTACTATACTTTTACATGCTTCATTAATATCTGATTTAGAGTAGGGAACGTTAATACCCATTCTTTTAGCTGAGTAAAAAAGTCGTTCGGTATGTTCTTCGAGTTTAAATATTTTTCCATCGTAAACTCTCTCTCCTTCGAACACACAACTTGCATAATGAAGTCCATGATTAAGAATATGAATATTTGCATTTGCCCAGTCAACGGTTTTACCGTTAAACCAAATTTTTCCTGACCGTTTATCGTAAGGTAAGCTTTCCATTTCAAGTAAATATATAGATTTTTTATTCATAAAAAAGTATATTCATTAAAAGGATAAGTCAATATAACTTACCATTATGAAAGATTTGCTTTACCTCAAAGATGAACAAATTAAAGAACTTATACAGTTACTCTACTATGCTTATAGGGAAACATTTTCTGACCCTAAAGAGGTATTGTCTAAAAAATTTTTTGGACCTGCTCACTTAAGAGCTTTAAATCTTATTGAGAGAAATCCGGGTATTAATTTAGGAGAATTGATTTTTAGATTAAAGATTACAAAACAAAGTTTAAATAGAGTTTTAAGAGATTTAATAAAATCAAAAATGATTAGACAAATTCAAGATGAAACTGACACAAGAAAAAAGAATTTGTACTTAGATAAAGATGGAAAGATTTTTTTTGAAACTGTTTATAATACTCAAAAAAAAAGAATATTTAATGCTTTAAAAAACTCAAGTTCTGATTCAGTAATTAAATTTAAAAATGTTTTAAAAAGAATAATAGATGGAAAATAACAAAAAACATATTCTTATTGTAGATGATGATAATAGGATAAGAGATCTATTAAAGGATTATTTGACTGAAAATAATTATATTGTTTCTACGGCAGAAAATGCAGATCGAGCTAAAGAAAGGTTAAGATATTTAAAATTTGATATCATTATCTTGGATGTGATGATGCCAGGTCAAAATGGATATGATTTAACAAAAGAGATAAAAAAACAAATTAAAATTCCCGTTATATTGCTTACTGCAAAAGGTGAAGTGGAGAATAGAATTAAAGGTTTGGAGATTGGGGCTGATGATTATATTGGAAAGCCTTTTGATCCAAAAGAATTATTGCTAAGAATTAAAAATATAATTGATAAAAATAATAAAATTGATTTAAAATTTATACGCTATGTGGGCAATGCTGAAATTGATTTAAACAAAATGATAATTAAATTAAATAACAAGTCTAAAAAGATTAATAATACAGAAAAAAAAGTTTTAATTGAAATGCTTGCGAACCCTGGAACAACATACTCAAGAGAAGAAATAGGAAAAATTTCTGGAATAAGTCAAGAAAGATCAATTGATGTTATGATTACTAGATTAAGACAAAAATTAGAATTGGATCCAAAAAATCCTAAATATCTACAAACAATAAGAGGTTCCGGGTATGTTATCTGGATTGAATAATTTTATAAAATATATTTTGCCTAAAAGGCTTTTTTATAGAGCTTTAATTATTGTTGCTGCCCCTACAATTATTTTGCAAATTATTATAGCAGTTGTTTTTTATGACAGTATTTGGATTAAAGCAAATAAAAACATGACTAGATCGCTTGTTAATCAATTGAAAACAATTGAAGAAGTTTATCAAAATGATAAAAAAAATTTGGATTTTTTCACAGACAGCTATAAAAATAATTTTAATTTTGAGATTGGAATTAATCAAGGGACCTTTCCTGATAATAGTGGAGAGCGAAGATTTAGTCCCATGGATAGATCGTTAAGAAGAGAGTTAAAATCAGTTTTTGGAAATAATAATTATTGGTTTAATACCTCAAAATTTAAAAATGCTGTAGAAATTAAAATACGTTCTGGAAATGATGTAATTGAGTTTTTAATTCCAAAAGAAATGGTCTCTACTTCTTCAGTAAGACTATTTCTTTTATGGACTACACTTCCTTCATTAGCTTTAATTATAATTGCTTTGATTTTTTTAAAAAACCAAACTAAACCGCTCGTTAAATTAGCAAAGGCAGCGGAGAGATTTGGAAAAGGAGATTATGTTAATGATTTTAGAGCTTCCGGTTCGCAGGAAATTAGAAAAGCAGCCTTCGAGTTTGATAGAATGGCTAAAAGAATTAATCGACATCTTAATCAAAGAGCGGAAATGCTTTCAGGAATAAGTCATGATTTAAGAACACCTTTAACTCGTCTAAAATTACAACTAGCGATGTTAAAGCAAAAAGATATTTCAGAAAAAATGTCTAAAGATATTGATGAAATGGAAAAAATGTTAAATGATTATTTGCAATTTGCTAAAACTCAATCACAAGAAACTACAACTACAATAAATATTAATAATCTTTTAATTTCTATAAAAAATAACCTTAATAATGATAAATTGGTACTTGAAAATAATAGTGAAGTTATAGAACTGCAAGGTAGGCTGACTGCCTTAAGAAGATCTTTTGAAAATATAATACAAAATGGATTGGTCTATGGAAATAAAGTATATATTAATATTCAAAAAGGAAACAATAGAGCCTTGGTGACTATTGAAGATGATGGCCCCGGTATTCCAGAAGATCAATATAAAAATGTTTTTAAACCATTTTTTAGATTAGATAAAAGCAGAAGTTTAAATCAATCTGGTGTTGGGTTGGGCTTAGCTATCGTAGAAGATATAATAAACTCTCATGGCGGTAATATTCAACTAAACAAAAGTAAATATAACGGATTACAAGTTAAGATTTCTTTGCCTTTTTAGTCTTTTTATTTTTCATTAATTTTTTAATAATTCCATCTTGTTTTTGAACGATTTTTTTTAAAACATCAAATTCTTCTCTTGAAACGAGGTCAAATTTGTTAATTAGTTTATCTCTTGTAAATTTTAGATCAGTAGATATTTCTTTTTTTATATCCTTAGTCGATAAAATGCCATTTTCAATTAAACTAGAAAGTGATTTTAAAATTTTTTCTGAATTTCTCATGCCATACCTTATTTGATGGCAATACTAATTTCAAATATGATATAAGTAATTATGTACACCCATAGTTTAGACCCTATTTTAATAGATTTTGGGTTCATTGCCATCAGATGGTATTCTCTTGCTTATGTTTTTGGAATTATAATTGGATGGTGGTTTGGAAAAAAAATCATCAGCTACATCTTAAAAAATACCAGCCTCAAATTTAAAATAGATGATTTCGATGATTTAATTACTTACTTGATTATCTCCATAATTGTAGGTGGGCGGATTGGTTACGTAATTTTTTATAATTTTGAATATTACATCTTGAGTCCGTTAGAAATTTTTAAAGTCTGGGAAGGCGGGATGTCATTTCACGGTGCATTAATAGGAATATTAATTGGTACTTATTTATTTTCAAAAAGAAAAGGTGTTCCAATATTTTTTATGCTGGATGTAATATCTTGTGTTGCGCCTATTGGAATTTTTTTTGGACGTATAGCTAATTTTATCAATAGTGAATTAGTTGGTAAAGTTACAAATGCATCATGGGGTGTAATTTTTCCTTTAGTCGATATATTGCCTAGACACCCCTCTCAATTATATGAGGCGATGTTAGAGGGGGTTATATTATTTTTAATTTTAAATATTCTCATTTTTAAAAGGAAATACAAGATTGGATCAAGTTCATATCTATTTTTAATTTATTACGGCTTTTTTAGAATCACATCTGAGATATTCAGAGAACCAGACCCTCAAATAGGTTATTTATTCGATTTGTTTAGCATGGGAACAGTACTAAGTTTTTTTATGATTTTAAGCGGTTTTATCATTTTCAGTATTTTAAAAGAAAATGAACTCTAATATAAAATTTTTCAAAAAATACAAGTCACTTCCTGTTGATCAATTTTTAAGAAATGTTTTATATGACAATAAATTTGGTTATTACACCTCTAGACTTCCGTTCGGCGGACGAGGTGATTTTATTACTTCTCCAAAGATTTCTTTTTTGTTTTCTGAAATAATTGCTATTTGGATAATCTCTACATGGGAATTATTTGGCAAACCAAAATATTTTAACATTGTTGAGCTGGGTCCGGGAGACGGTAGCTTAACAAATACGCTATTAAGATCTTTTAAAAAATTCCCAGAGTTTGACTCAATTAAAAAAATTTTTTTATATGAAGAAAGTGATTATTTAAAAAAAATACAAAAAAAAAAAATTTCAGATAAAAGTGTATTTTGGATTAACAATTTTAACACGATAAGAAAAGGTCCAGTAATATTTTTTGGAAATGAGTTTTTTGATGCGCTTCCAATTAAGCAATTCAAAAGAATAAAAAAATTTATATTAGAAAAAAATTATAAACTTGAAAAAAATAATACTATTAAAGAAATTTTTTATAAAGCTTCAAAAGCGGATATCAAGATTTTAAAATCCTATAAAACATTACAAAAATTAAATTTTATTGAATTACCTAAATTTGGTTTTCAAGAATTGAAAAAAATGATAAAAAAAATCTCTGAATTAAAAGGGTGTATATTNATGATTGATTATGGNTATTTAAAATCAAATAATCAAAATACTTTGCAATCAGTGATGAGGCATAAAAAAAATAATTTATTAGAGAATTTAGGTAAAGCGGATATTACTTCTCATGTTAATTTTGATCTTCTTAATGAATTTTTTTTAAAAAATGATTTAAAAGTTAATAACGTAATTACTCAAAAAGAATTTTTAGAAAATATGGGTATTCTTGAAAGGGCTAAAATAGTAGCAAAAAAAATGAAGTTTAGTGAACAATCGGATCTTTATCTAAGAATTAAAAGGTTATTAAGTCCTGGTTCTATGGGTAGTTTATTCAAAGTAATTTTAGCTTATAAATTTAATAATAATAATTTTGCTGGATTTAAATAATGTTTTATTCAAAAAATTTTAAAAAACTCAAAGATATAAATCACTGTTTTTTTTCAAAAAAAAACGGATTTTCTAAAGGCGTTTACAAAAGTTTAAATTGTGGAAGGGGCTCACAAGATAGTAAAAAAAAAATTAATAAAAATTTAATTTTTGTTTCAAGAAAAATGGGCGTCACAAAAAATAAACTAATGTTAATGCACCAAACACATAGCAATAAGGTAGTGGAAATAAAAAAAAATAATTACAGAAAAAAAATTAACGCTGATGCGATGATAACTAAAATGAAGGGTATTGCGCTTGGAGTTGTAACAGCTGATTGTGTTCCAATTATTTTATATGATGTTAGAAATCAGATTATAGGCTGTGTGCATGCAGGTTGGAGGGGTGCCTACTTAGATATAGTTAAGAATACTATTATTAAGATTAAAAAAATGAATTCAAATAATCTGATTTATGCATGTGTAGGTCCTTGTATTGGGCAAATAAACTATGAAGTTGATTTAGTTTTTTTTAAAAAATTTATTAATAGGTCAAAAGAAAATAAAAAATATTTTATAAATAAAAATAATAATAAGAAACTTTTTAATTTAAGAAAATTTGTTACTGATAAACTTCTAAGATATAAAATTAAAGTTGATCAAGTTAATAGAGATACTTTTGCTCAAAAGAGTAATTTTTTTAGCTATAGAAGATCAAAAGTATTAGATGAAAAAGATTATGGCAGATGTATTTCTACAATATGTATGCCTAAACTTTATTAATTTGAAAAGATACAAAAATAAGGTATAAATAGTTACATTTCATGAAAATTTTATCTGGAACTAGTAATTTAAAATTAAGTAAAAATATTGCTAAAAATTTAAAATTAAAATTAATCAACACTAATATTAGAAGATTTGCCGATGGTGAAATTTATATAGAAATAAATGAAAATATAAGAGGTAACAGTGTATTTGTGGTTCAGTCTACTTCTAATCCAGCAAATGACAATTTAATGGAACTTCTTTTAGTAATTGATGCATTAAAAAGATCTTCAGCAAAAACAATTACTGCTGTGATTCCATATTTTGGCTATGCAAGACAAGATAGAAAAGTTGCACCCAGAACATCAATATCTGCAAAAGTTGTTGCCAACTTATTAACTAATGCTGGTGCAAATAGAATTGTAACCGTCGATCTGCATGCTGGACAAATTCAAGGTTTTTTTGATATGCCGGTTGACAATTTGTTTACAACACCGTTGTTTTCTAAATTTATTAAAAAGAAAATTACTTCAAAAAATTTAATTTGTGTTTCTCCTGATATGGGCGGAGTTGCTAGAACAAGAGCTTTGGCGACTAGACTAAAAGCTGATCTTGCAATTATAGATAAAAGAAGACCCTCTCCTGGCAAATCTGAAGTTATGAATATTATTGGAAATGTAAAAAATAAAACTTGCATTATTGTTGATGACATAATTGACAGCGGGGGAACTATAATAAATGCTGTTGATGCTTTAAAAAAACAGGGAGCCAAAGAAGTTTTTGTTTTTATCACTCATGCGGTTTTAAGCGGAGAGGCTTCCAAAAAAATTAAAAATTCAAAAATTAAGAAATTAATTATCACAGACACAATAGACAACTCTCATAAGATTAAAAATAACAATAAAATTGAGGTTTTGTCTATCGCATCCTTGATGTCAGAAGCCATTAAAAGAATAGCTAACTCAAACTCTGTATCAGATTTATTTAATTAACGCTTGTTTTGGCTTTAAACCTAAGGTATATACCCTCTTCAATAAAATTATGAGTAATTTAAAGGCAATAAAAAGAGAGAACAACTCTACAGGCTCTAATAATAAATTAAGATCTCAGGGGTTAATACCCGCCATATTATATGGGGGTAAGGACGCTAATCAAAATATTTCTATTAATAAGAAGGATTTAAAAAATTTAGTTGATTCAGATACGTTTCTTTCGAAAGTTTTAGAATTGGATATTGATGGAAAAAAGGAAAAAGTAATTCCTAGAGACGTTGCATTTCATGTGGTTTCTGAAGAGCCTATACACATAGATTTTATGAGAATAGTTGCTGGTAAAAAAATTATTTTAGAAATACCTGTTAAATTTATCAATCATCCAGACTCACCAGGTTTAAAAAGAGGTGGAGTATTAAACATTGTAAGAAGAAAAGTTGAACTAAAGTGTCCAGGTGAAAATATACCAAATGAGATTGTTGTTGATCTGACTGGTACAGACATTGGTACGAGTATTAAAATCTCTTCTGTTAAATTGGAAGAAAATGTTACTCCAACTATTACAGATCGTGATTTCGTTATTGCTACTGTTGCTTCGCCGACTGTGATGAAAGAACCTGAAAAACCAGCAGAGGGAGAAGCTGGAGCTGAGGGTGAAGCTGCTCCGGCGGATGGTGCTGAGGCTGTAGCTAAGGATGGAGATGGAGCCAAAAAAGAAGATAAGTCTAAAGACGGCGCTGATAAAAAGACTGAAGAAAAAAAACCTGCTGAGAAAAAATAATTAACATGCTCTTACTCGTCGGATTAGGAAATCCTGGATCCAACTATACAAATACCAGACACAATATTGGTTTTAAGATTATTGACGCAATTAACGCTCAATTCAAACTTTCAAAACAGAAACCTAAATTTAAAGGTTTATTAACTACGGGCTCTATTGAAGAGAAGAAAATTTATGCTATCAAACCACTAACTTTTATGAATAATTCTGGAACTGCTATTAAAGAATTGATTGATTACTTTAAAATAGATGCAAAAGATGTTTTTGTTTTTCATGATGACATGGACATTGATTTTGGAAAAATAAAGGCAAAATTTGGAGGGAGTAGCGCAGGACATAATGGTATCGAGTCTATAGATAAGTTTATTGGTAAAGATTATTCAAGAGTTCGAGTAGGTATTGGTCACCCAAAACAAAAGAAAAAAGTTAATAATCATGTATTAGAAGATTTTAAAGAAGATGAAGAAGAAAAAATAAAAGAGATTACAGAAAATATTGTTAAACAACTCCCTACTTTAATTCAGAAAAAAATAGACCTATTTTCAAGTAAAGTAAATCAAGACCTTAATGGGATTTAAATGCGGAATAGTTGGGCTTCCAAATGTAGGAAAGTCTACTTTGTTCAATGCTTTAACAGCTTCAAAAAATGCAGAAGCGGCCAACTTTCCCTTTTGTACTATTGACCCAAATATCGGAGTTGTAGATGTAGTTGATGAAAGATTGGATCAATTAGCCAAATTATCTAATTCTAAAAAAAAGATTTATACCAATATAACTTTTGTAGATATTGCTGGACTGGTGAAAGGAGCATCAAAAGGAGAAGGATTAGGCAATAAATTTCTTTCTCACATAAGAGAGGTTGATGCAATTATCCACTTAGTCAGATGTTTTGAGTCTGATAAAATTACTCATGTTAATTCAAAAATTAATCCTATTGAAGACCTTGAAACAATTAAAACAGAAATAATACTTTCTGATTTAGATATTATTCAAAAAAAACTAGAAAAAGGTAAAAAAAAATTACTTCAAGATAGAGAAATTAAAATACTTGAAGAAAAATTAAATCAATTAAATGAGGGCAAAGAAGTAGCGGTAAAAAACAAATTTGAAAAAGAATTTTTATCTACTTTAGGATTATTAAGTATAAAACCAAAAATTATAGTGTGTAATGTAGATGAGGAAAGTTTGGCAAGTGGAAATGCTTTTACCGAAAGCGTAAAAAAAAAATATTTAAGTGAAAAAATTATCACTATATGTGCAGATATTGAAGACCAGATAATGGGATTAGATAATAATGAAAGAGAAACTTTCATGAGAGAAATAGGTCTAAATAAAACTGGTCTAAATCAATTAATTAAAGAAGGATATGAACTTTTAAATCTTGACACTTTTTTTACTTCGGGACCAGAGGAAAGCAGAGCTTGGACGGTAGAAAAAAATACTCTAGCACCAAAAGCAGCAAGTGTTATTCATACTGATTTTGAAAAAAATTTCATAAGAGCTGAAACTGTGACATGTGAAGATTTTATCAAATATGGCAGTGCTGAGAAATGCAAAGAGAATGGAAAATTAAGAATTGAAGGTAAAGATTATATTATTAAAGATGGAGACGTTTTATACTTCCGTGTCAACCCGTGACCAAATTTTCTTCATACTCAAGTAAACTAAAGTTGTTAAAAGAATTAAATAAATAATTACCTTAACGCCCGTGCTATGTCTTTCTTCCAATTCAGGTTCAGCTGCCCAAGTTAAAAATGTTGTCACATCTCTGGACATTTGATCTACAGTGGCTTGGGTTCCGTCAGAATATTCTACAATATCTTCAGTAAGTGGTGAGGCCATTTTGATTTTATTCCCAATCATATATTTGTTGTAGTACACTCCATCATCTAACGATACACCTTCGGGTGGATCTTCATACCCCATTAACACTGAATAAATATAATTTGAACCTCCTGGTCTTGCTTTGACCAGCACTGACATGTCGGGAGGATAAGCTCCACCGTTTGCAGCAATAGAAGCTTTAACATTTGAATAAGGACTTTTAAATTTATCTGCTGGTCTTCCAGGTCTTGTGAACATTTCCCCCTGTTCATCTGGACCGTCAACAATTTCTACGCTTGCAGCAATAGCTTTAACTTCTTGCTCAGAAAATTCAGGGCCACCTGGTTCACCAAGATTTCTATAGCTTAAATATTGCATAGAATGACAAGAAGAACAGACTTCTTTATAAACCTGAAATCCTCTTTGTAATGAAGCTCTATCAAATTTACCAGTTATGCCTTTAAAGCTCCAATCAACCTTTAAGGGTTCAGCCTCACCTCCGGCGCTATGTAGTTTAGCAGTAAAAGCTAATAATAAAGTAGCAATAAATAAAAGACTTTTTATATTAGATCTTTTCATTATCCTTCCTGGCGAGTGCTGGATCTGCGCCACCACTTAGTACAGGCTCTGAAATACTCATAGGAATTGGATCTGTTTTCTCTAATAGTCCGACTACAGGCATTACAATAATAAAGTGTGCAAAATAGTAAATAGTTCCTACTCTAGCTAAAACTAAATAAATTCCCTCTGCAGGCATTGCTCCCATATAGCCAAGCATTAAAACATCTAAAACAAATATCCAATAGAATTGTCTGTAGATTGGTCTAAACACTGCTGATCTTACTTTAGAAGTATCCAGCCATGGTAAAACAAACAAGATAAAGATTGCTCCAAACATTAAAATTACACCCCCCAATTTATCTGGAACAGATCTCAAAATTGCATAAAAAGGTAATAAATACCATTCAGGTACAATATGTGCTGGTGTAACTAAAGGATTAGCGGGAATATAATTATCAGAATGTCCCAGTACATTTGGTGAAAAGAAAACAAAGCCTGCAAAGATAATCATAAACATTAATAATGCAAAAGTGTCCTTGATGGTAATGTAAGGATGAAATGGAACTGTATCTTTAGATGGTTTCTTAATATCAATTCCCACAGGATTATTGTTACCAGGTACATGAAGAGCCCAAATGTGTAAAACAACTAATCCTAAAATTAAAAAAGGTATTAAATAGTGTAAACTAAAAAATCTATTTAAAGTTGGATTATCTACAGAATATGCGCCCCATAACCATGTAGTTATACTCTCACCTACAAGAGGTATTGCGCTAAACAAATTAGTAATTACTGTTGCCCCCCAAAAACTCATTTGTCCCCACGGTAAAACGTAACCCATAAATGCTGCCGCCATCATTAAAAGATAAATTAAAAGTCCTATAATCCATATTACTTCTCTTGGAGATTTGTATGATCCATAAAATAAAGATCTAAAAATGTGAATGTAAACTGCAAGAAAGAACATTGAAGCTCCGTTGCTATGAATATAACGAATCAACCATCCGTAGTTTACATCTCTCATTATATGTTCAACACTAGCGAAAGCTAGGTCAGCATGAGCCACATAGTGCATAGCTAAAACTATCCCTGTAATAATTTGAGTTAATAAACAAAAAGTTAAAATTCCACCAAATGTCCACCAATAATTTAAATTTTTAGGCGTTGGGTAATCTGTAAGGTGCGCGCCTAAAGTTAGAAGCGGAAGACGATCGTTAAACCATTTTCCTGCTTTAGACTTGGGTGTGTATTCGTGATCGCTCATAAAATTTATCCTATCTTAATTATGTTATTTTCAACAAATTCAAATTTAGGAATCTCCATATTTGTTGGTGCCGGTCCTTTTCTAATTCTACCAGACACGTCATAGTGGGATCCATGACAAGGACAAAACCAGCCATTGAAATCACCTTTATCTTTTAATGGCACACAACCTAGGTGAGTACAAACTCCTACCATTACTAACCATTCGTCTTTTCCCTCTTTTACTCTGTCTTCGTCTTTTTGAGGGTCAGGCAAATCTGATAAATTAACCGCTCTTGCTTCCGCAATCTCTTCTGGTGTCCTTCTTTTTAAAAATATAGGTTTGCCTCTCCATAATACAGTTATAGAATTTCCTGGTTGAACCTGGCTTATATCAACTTCAGTTGTTGCTAAAGCTTGTTGTGCTCT
>JGI20155J14468_10002637_pt1 | contig 13071 bp, 10 predicted proteins | sample COG_05_FD_14468 | JGI IMG/M metagenome (IMG submission 14468) | reverse complement strand
TATATTATTGCAGCAACACAAATTCATCATACGGTGATGGGTCGTCACTCTATTGTTCGTGAGACAACAAAGGAGATTTTTGACAGTAAGGGGAAAGAAGCGTACAATCCGGCTCACACATTGCAGACTTTAGATGATGATTTGAATCATGTCGAAAAGCCTGTAAGTGAATTTGATATATGGGACGCGCATCCTGTCGAAAATGTAGGACACCGATGGGGCATGTCAATTGACTTGTCATCATGCATAGGTTGTTCAAATTGCCTCGTAGCGTGTCAATCTGAAAACAATGTTCCAGTGGTAGGAAAAGATGAGGTTAGACGAGGTCGAGAAATGCATTGGTTGAGAATAGACAGATATTTTGCCAGTGACGAAGAAGCTGCCGTAGGAACCAAGAAAAACAAAGATTCATTTTCTTATGATCAAGCTGAAATAGCGGCATTAAACCCTAAAGTGGTTCATATGCCAATGATGTGTCAGCATTGTAATCATGCACCTTGCGAAACAGTTTGTCCGGTTGCGGCAACAACACATAGCAATGAAGGATTGAATCAGATGACATATAACAGATGTATTGGTACAAGATATTGTTCTAATAACTGTCCATATAAAGTAAGAAGGTTCAATTGGTTTAACTACCCTTCCTACAAAAAATTCACTGAAATCAATCCAGCACAGGATGATTTGGGAAGAATGGTTTTGAACCCAGACGTAACGGTCAGGTCAAGAGGGGTAATGGAGAAATGTTCGTTCTGCGTACAAAGAATTCAAGCAACAAAATTGAAATCGAAAATTGACAAAGTTCCCGTTGAAGATGGAGAATTTTCAACTGCTTGTGCAGATGTTTGTCCGACCAACGCAATTGTTGTTGGTGANTGGAACGATGTGAATTCTAAAATCAGAAAAAGTTCGGAAAATAAAAGATCTTACCAGGCGCTTGAAGAAGTTGGTATAAGACCAAATGTATGGTATAAAGTTAAAGTTCGTAATGAGCAGAATAATCTACTATCGAAATTGCAAGTAGAGAAAAAGTCTCATCATGGATCAAATAATAAACATCATTAAGACAAATCAGTATGCAAAAGGAAGCTGCAATAAGAGAACCACTCATACTAGGACACAAAACCTATCATGACATTACAGAGGATGTATGTAGGCCTATAGAGGATAAAGCACCGAAAATGTGGTATATTCTATTTGGAATAGCACTTATTGTTGGACTTTATGGTGTGGGTTGTATTTTATACCTATTAGGCACTGGAGTTGGTGTATGGGGATTAAATAAAACCATCGGATGGGCATGGGACATTACCAACTTTGTATGGTGGGTAGGAATTGGACATGCCGGAACACTTATTTCTGCTGTATTACTCTTATTCCGTCAGAAATGGCGAATGGCAATTAATCGATCGGCAGAGGCGATGACGATTTTTGCCGTATTTATGGCTGGTCTTTTTCCACTCATACACATGGGAAGGCTTTGGGTTGGATATTGGGTTCTCCCAATTCCCAATCAGTTTGGATCTTTGTGGGTTAACTTCAACTCTCCATTATTGTGGGATGTTTTTGCCATATCGACGTATCTATCAGTTTCATTGGTTTTTTGGTACATTGGCCTTATTCCAGATTTTGCGACTATTCGAGACCGAGCTAAAAAGCCGGTTGCGAAAAAGATGTATTCTATTCTATCTTTTGGTTGGTCAGGGCGAGCTAAACATTGGAACAGATTCGAAATGGTTTCTCTGGTATTGGCCGGACTCGCTACTCCATTGGTTTTCTCAGTACACTCGATTGTATCCTTTGACTTTGCTACCATCTGTAATACCAGGATGGCATACTACAATATTTCCTCCCTATTTTGTTGCGGGGGCTGTTTTTTCCGGCTTTGCAATGGTTCAGACCTTACTATTAATCATGCGTAAGGCAATGAGCTTAGAGGCGTATATTCATACCAAACATGTTGAATATATGAATATCGTTATTATGGTTACCGGCTCTATTGTGGGTACAGCATACATTACTGAGTTATTTATTTCATGGTACTCTGGAGTAGAATATGAGGCCTATGCATTTTTGAATAGAGCAACAGGTCCTTATTGGTGGGCATATTTTGCCATGATGACGTGTAATGTGATTTCACCTCAGTTGATGTGGTTTAGAAAATTACGAAGAAGTTTATTGTTTACATTCTTTATTTCTATTGTTGTAAATATTGGAATGTGGTTTGAACGTTACGTGATTATCATGACCTCTTTACATCGTGATTATTTACCATCTTCTTGGAGTATGCATTATCCAAGTCCAATTGACATAGGTGTTTACATCGGGACGATTGGTTTGTTCTTTACATTCTTTTTATTGTTTGCTAGATTTTTCCCTGTATTGGCCTTAAATGAGATTAAGTCAATCTTAAAGGGTTCTGGTCAATCCTACAAAGAATCACCCGATTATCACAAAAACCATTAATAATTATAGTATGGCGAATAAAGTAATTTATGTAATGTATGATGATGATGGTGTGTTGAAAGACGGAGCGAAAAAACTTGTTTCTAAAGGAATCAAGATCGCAGACGCGTTTTCTCCATTTCCAATTCATGGCATTGATCCAATAATCGGTGTAAAAAACACCCGACTAGGAATCATGGCGTTTATTTACGGTCTAACTGGTTTAACTTTAGCAACGGTCGGGATGCGTTATTTCATGATTGTGGATTGGCCTATGAATATCGGTGGTAAACCAAACTTTACTTATTTAGATAATATTCTGTCGTTTATTCCAATAACATTCGAGTTTACTGTTTTATGTGCTGCACACGGAATGGCAATAACCTACCTGTTAAAAAACAGGACTTTGCCTGGAATGCCAGCTCAAAACCCGGATCCTCGTACAACAGATGATAAGTTCGTTTTGGAAATTAGAACAGCTGATAATTCAATAGATGAAAAAGAGCTTGACGAATTGATAAAAGACACGGGTTATATTGAAATTGACAAGAAAAACATTTAGTAATTAGAGAAACTAGGATAGTATGAAAAGGAATTTTATTTTAATGATGGCAGCACCTCTTTTGGGAGTCATCTTTTTACTTCCCTCCTGCGAATCAGATCCCGATAGTCCAGGAAAAGAATTCATGCCAGACATGTATAGGTCTCCTGCAATAGAGGCATATGTTGATTATGGTGAGATTCGTGGACGTGAAAATAAAGAATTGAAAAGTAAACTTTCAGCCAGACAAACACCTAAGTACACTATTCCTTTTGTTGGCACTGACGAGGTTCTCGTGAAAATGATGATGCCAAACCGCTATAAAGCTGGAATGGCTTGGAGAGAAAGTCATGGTTTGTATGGATGGGATTTGAGTGAAGAAAGTGAATATGAAATGACTAGAAATAATAGAGTCAATCCATACACAATGACGACTGAAAATGCGGATAGAATTTTATCTGAAGGAAAAACCTTATATACCTCAATGTGTATGCATTGCCATGGTGAGAAAGGAGATGGTAATGGACCAATGATTCAAAGTGGAGCATATGGCGATTTGGGAGTAGTTCCTGCATATAAGTCTTTAGATACGCTATCTGAAGGTAAAATATTTCATAGCATCTATTACGGAAAAGGATACATGGGTGCTCATGGATCATTATTAAATAAAAAGGAAATATGGACTTTGGTACATTACGTTCGTCAATTTCAATTTGATGATTACGGCAAAGAAGAGGAAGTTGTTGAAGAAGATTCGGAAGAACTAGGAGAAGCAACAGAATCATTAGAAACAGAAGAAGGAGATACCAAGTAATAAATAGCTGAAAATGGAATTTGAAATAACAAAAAAAGCCAAACGAAACACCTTGCTAATAGCGGGAGGAGGGTTGTTGTTGACCTTAATTGGAATTATAACGAATTTTGAGGATCATCATTTCATGACTCGTTTTATGGCGAGTGGATTAATTAACGCCTTTTACTTTTTTGCTATTGGATTGGGCGCACTGTTTTTTCTTGCGCTGGCTTATGCTACAGAAACTGGGTGGTATGCATCTATAAAGAGAGTAATTGAAGCGGTAGCAGGATTTTTACCATATGGAATAGGTTTGTTTGGCACCGTTTTACTTGCCATTACCATGATGGATGGTGCCCATTTATACTCATGGATGGATCCTGAAGTAGTAGCCCATGACGAGATGATTGAGGGAAAATCGGCATACTTGAACAAGCCGTTCTTTTGGATTCGTACGATTATTTATTTTACTGTTTATTTAATCTTTTTGAATGGTTTTAGAAAAAGATCATTAGAAGAAGACAAAATTGGCGGGACGGAGCTTCACTTTAAGAATTACAGAAGAGGGGCATTGTTTTTGGTTTTCTTTGCCGTTTTTAGTTCTACATCATCATGGGACTGGTTAATGTCAATTGATGTGCATTGGTTCTCGACCTTATTCGGATGGTATACTTTTGCAGGAATGTGGTGTACTACTATGGTCGTGTTGATCTTAGTAACCCTTCACTTAAAGAAGCATGGTTACCTTGAAAAGGTAAATGAATCACATATTCATGACCTTGGGAAATGGACTTTTGCCACTTCTTTTTTATGGTCTTACTTATGGTTTTCTCAGTTTATGCTTATCTGGTACGCCAATATAGGTGAAGAGGTATCTTATTATCAAATGCGAATCGAAAATTATCAGATTTTATATTTTGCAATGTTTGTGATCAATTTTGCTTTTCCAATGTTAATACTAATGTCGAGAGATGCAAAGCGTCATGCAGGTATTCTAACTTTTGTTGGATTGATCATTCTAGCAGGGCATTGGTTAGACGTATACATTATGGTTTCAGGTGGGTCGCTAGGATCAACTGCAACTATAGGAGCTTTGGAAATTGGTATGGCACTTTTGGTTATGGGAGGATTTATATGGGTTATTCTCAGAAACCTAACCAAGTCACCTTTAACACCAGTGAATCACCCATTTTTGGATGAGAGTATCCATCATGAAATTTAATGAACCAGTAGATAAAAAGAAATGGAAAAATTAATTATTCTTATTGTCCTTGTTACCGGAGTAATCGCTTTAGCCCAGTTGGTTAGAGTATATGAGCTTAGCTCTAAATTGAAAGATAGGGGAGAGCATGACATTACTGATCGTGACAATCACCTGAATGCGAAGCTTATGCTTGCGTTTATGATGTTTCAATTCCTTGGTTTTATATATTTAATGCTTAAATATGGCTGGACCGGAAGAGGTGAAGCGGCATCCCTTCAAGGAGTGGAAACGGACTGGTTGTTGAATCTCAACTTTATAATCATAATCATCGTTTTCTTTATCACTAACTTTTTACTGTTTTTCTTTGCATATAAATACGTGAGAAAACCAGGTGTAAAAGCTACTTATTATTCCCACAATAATAAGCTAGAAGCCATTTGGACTGTTGTTCCTGCTATTGTTTTAGCAGTCATTATAATCTTTGGTTTAAGATCGTGGAACTCGATAACATCAGGGCCAACTAAAAAGTCCGTTAGAATTGAGTTGTTCGCAAAGCAATTTGATTGGACAGCCAGGTATTCGGGTGAAAACAACAAGCTAGGCAAGTATGACTACAAGCTTACAAATGAAGGAAATAATCCACTGGCATTGATGACCACAGAAACCATTGAATCAGCAAGAATAGAGACTGAAAAAACCATTAAAGGTTTAGAGGATGAATTGAAACTTGCTCAGTTAGACCATTTGGCTTCAGGATACAGGAATTTGATAAGCTCATCTGTTTATAAAAATCAAATAGAAGAAGAATATAATTCAGTCATAGAAAAGGAATTTAATCTCATTGAGGTCGAGGAAACGTTCAAACATACATATGCAGATGCCAAAGGTTTAAAAGGACATGTGAATGTGGTGATTCCGGAGCCAAATGCTGAAACCCAAAAAATCATGGATCGCTTGGAAGACAAGTTAATCGTGAAAGGGCGGATCTTGAGATCAGTAATTCAAATGCAACAAAACTATGATTCGAAATACGATACATATGCATGGGATGATATTATTCAAACCGATACTCTTTATCTAAGTAAAGGTACAGAATACGAGATGAGCTTTAGATCCAAAGATGTACTTCACTCAGCCTACTTTCCTCATTTTAGAGCACAAATGAATGTCGTTCCTGGAATGCCAACAAGGTTTAAGTTTACACCCTCTTTAACGACCAAAGAAATGCGTAAAAAGAAGGATGATTCTAAATTTAATTTTGTTTTGATGTGTAATAAAATATGTGGAACAGCTCATTATAAAATGAAAATGATCGTCGTGGTGTTAACACCAAAAGAATTTCGACAATGGGAAACGTCCAAACAAGAAAAAATATTTAAAAACACGTATGCTGCAGGCGAAACAGAGGAACCTGCAAATTCAGAAACTAATATTTAAAAATACACTAAATGTCAACAGTAGCACACGAAAACAATCATCATGATGAGCATCATCATGAAGAGTCATTTGTATCAAAGTATATTTTTAGTCAAGATCACAAAATGATAGGAAAGCAGTTCCTTATGACTGCTGTTTTTATGGGGGTTGTAGCCATGATGCTTTCAATCTTTTTCAGAATTCAATTGGCATGGCCAGGAGAAGAATCTACTTTTCTTAATACTTTTCTTGGTGATAATTGGGCTCCCGGAGGAATCATGAAAGAAAACATGTACCTTGGATTGGTAACTATTCACGGAACGATTATGGTCTTCTTCCTACTAACAGGAGGATTATCAGGAACCTTTTCCAATCTTCTTATTCCATTGCAATTAGGTGCAAGAGACATGGCCTCAGGATTCCTAAACATGCTTTCCTATTGGTTTTTCTTCATTTCTACGTTATTAATGTTTGCTTCGTTATTCGTTTATGACGGGGGTTTATTTGGTATCCAGCTTGGAGATGCAGCAGCCCCTCTAGCCGAGCATACCGCTTGGGATGGCTCAGGTCCTGCTATGTCAGGGTGGACAATTTACCCTCCCTTATCAGGATTACCAAATGCAGAACAAGGCTCAGGTTTAGGAATGACATTATGGTTGTTTTCTATGGGTATTTTTATTGCGTCTTCATTATTAGGATCATTGAACTACATAGTAACCGTTATAAATCTTAGAACTAAGGGTATGAAAATGACAAGAATGCCATTAACGATATGGGCATTTTTTGTAACCGCAATTCTTGGAGTTCTTTCATTCCCAGTATTGTTCTCAGCCGTTTTACTTCTTATAATGGATAGGATGGCAGGAACTAGTTTTTACTTATCGGATATCATTGTGCAAGGAGAAATGCTTGCCAATCATGGAGGCTCACCTCTTCTCTATCAACATTTATTTTGGTTTCTAGGCCACCCCGAAGTGTATATTGTACTCCTCCCAGCATTAGGATTATCATCAGAAATTATCGCAACAAACTCAAGAAAACCCATCTTTGGATACAAAGCCATGATTGGTTCAATTTTGGCCATTGGTTTCCTTTCCTTTATTGTTTGGGGGCACCATATGTTTGTCACGGGAATGAATCCATTTCTTGGTTCGGTGTTCGTATTTACCACCTTACTGATCGCAATTCCTTCTGCAGTAAAAGTTTTTAATTATTTAACCACTCTTTGGAAAGGATCTTTGGTCCTGACACCGGCAATGATGTTTGCTATAGGTCTTGTATCTACTTTTATCACGGGTGGTGTAACGGGAATAATATTAGCGGATTCAGCCTTAGATATCGCTATTCATGATACCTATTTTGTTGTAGCTCACTTCCATATAGTAATGGGTATGTCAGCAGTATTTGGCATGTTCGGAGGTGTGTATCATTGGTTCCCTAAAATGTTTGGAAGAATGATGAATACCAGATTAGGTTATGTACATTTTTGGATTACGATAATAGGTGCCTATGGCGTCTTCTTCCCGATGCATTTCGTAGGATTAGCAGGTGCGCCAAGGAGGTATTATGATTATACAGTTTACCAGGAGTTTGACCAAGGCACCTACGATATGATTATGGATCTTAATGTTATCGTAACGTTCTTTGCTATTTTTGCGGCAATTGGACAAATATTGTTTTTGTTCAATTTCTTCTATAGTATTTTTAGAGGGCCAAAAGCGCCTCAGAATCCATGGAGATCAAATACATTGGAATGGACAACACCTGTGGAACATGTCCATGGTAACTGGCCAGGAGACTTGCCAATTGTTCATAGATGGCCTTATGACTACTCTAAGCCGGGAGCTGAAGAGGACTTTATACCTCAGACGATTCCTTTGGCAGAAGGAGAGGAAGAGCATTAATCTGTTTCTTCCCTCTTTTTTAATTCTAGGTCAATTTTAGAAAGTTCATCAAAAAAAGAACGTCCGAACACCCTTGTAATCGGTTCCTTAAGGAATTTATAAACAGGCACTTTTAGGGATTGACCGAGGCTGCATGCTGGTGCGCAAATATCCCACTCCTCATAGTTTAGAGCGGTGAATTCAGTAAACTCTTTAATTCGAATTGGATACAGGTGACAAGATTGCGGTTTATTAAAATCAATTTCTCCTGATTTATATGCTGTTTCAATAGAACATTTTGCAGTGTTTGAATTGTCAAAGTAGACAAAGCAACATTCTTTTTTATCAATTAGCTTAGTTGCGGGCGCATCTTCCTCGTCAAGGTAATAGACGCCTTCATCTTTTATGGTTTGTATTCCTTTTTCACTCATGAAGGGTTTGATTTGTTCCAAGTTGTCTTCAATCAGTTCAACCTCTTTTCCTGTCAAAGGAGCACCTCCATTTCCTTTAACGCAACAGGCGCCTTTGCATTTACTCAAATCACATACAAATTTTTCTGAAAAAAGATCTGTAGACACTATTTTATCATCAATTTCAACCAGCATAGTATAAAAGTAAAGCTATTTTCCTTTTTTATTTTGATTAAATGTATATCTTTGTTCATATAAATATATAGGCATAAAGAAAGAGGGGACGAAAGTCCCCTCTTTTATTAGGCAGAAATACCATGATTTCAAAAGAAAACATCATAGCGTTGATTGACGAAAGAATCAAAGATTTAGAAAAAGATCTTTATGTTGTGGAATTGACAATATCCGCTAACAATGTGATTCGAGTTGAAGTTGATAAGTTAGAGGAAAATGTATCGGTTGACGAATGTGTCTCAATATCTAGAAATATAGAGCACAACTTAGATAGAGAGGAAGAAGATTTTGAATTACATGTATCCTCTGCAGGATTGGACAAACCATTTCGTCACATCAATCAGTACAAAAAAAATATTGGTCGAATGGTAAAAGTAAAACCTTTAGATTCGAGTAAAATTGAGGGGCTTCTCTCAATAGTTGATGAAAAAGGAATTGTAATCATCCATTCAGAGAAAAAAAGAATAGAAGGAAAAAAGAAAAAAGAAATAGTTGAAGAAGAATTTCGATTTGACTTTGATAAAATAAAAGAAACAAAAATTGTAATATCGTTTAAATAAGAAGTTATGAATAGTATTGAATTGGTTGATTCGTTTTCAGAATTTAAAGAGCTTAAGAATATTGATAAGCAAACTATGCAACACATTTTAGAAGATGTGTTTAGGGCTATGTTCAAAAGGAAGTTTAACACGGATGAGCATATTGATATCATTGTTAATATTGATAAAGGAGATGTTCAAATATTTTTGAATAAGGAGATTGTTGATGATGGAGAGGTGGAAGATCCAAATACAGAAATGGCTTATTCTGATGCCATCAAAATTGAACCAGATTTTGAGATCGGAGAGGAGGTTACTGAGGAGTTTCGTTTTGCCGATTTTGGTCGTCGGAATGTGCTTTCATTGAGACAGAATTTGATTTCGAGAATATTAGAACTTGAAAAAGACCACATCTACAAAAAATACAAAGAACGCGTTGGGGAAATCATTACTGGAGAAGTTTACCAGGTATGGAAAAAAGAAATCCTTGTAATGGATGATGATGACAATGAGCTCATTTTGCCTAAATCTGAACAAATCCCATCTGATTTCTTCAAAAAAGGCGAATCGGTTCGCGCGGTTGTAGCCAAAGTCGATATGAGAAACAGCACTCCTGTAATTATTTTATCGCGTACCGCGCCTGAATTTTTGGAGCGACTGTTTGAGTTAGAGGTGCCAGAAGTATTTGATGGTCTAATTACGATCAAAAAGATTGTTAGAGAGCCAGGTGAACGAGCTAAAGTAGCAGTTGAGTCTTATGACGACAGAATTGATCCTGTTGGCGCATGCGTTGGGATGAAAGGATCTAGAATTCATGGTATTGTTCGTGAGTTAAGAAATGAAAACATTGATGTAATAAATTACACAACAAACAATCAGTTATTAATCCAACGATCACTTTCTCCTGCTAAGGTAACCTCAATGGATATTATTGAGGAAGAAAGTAGAGTGAAGGTTTACTTAAAACCAGACCAGGTATCACTAGCTATAGGTAGAGGTGGAAACAATATCAAGTTGGCGGGAAAACTGAGTGGATATGAAATAGATGTTTATAGGGACGGAGAAGTTGATATTGAAGATGTTGATTTAGAGGAATTTGCAGATGAAATAGACAGCTGGATCATTGATGAGCTAAAAGCCATCGGATGTGACACTGCAAAGTCTGTTCTCGAAATCAGTATTGAAGACCTTACTCAACGTACAGATCTAGAAAAAGAGACGATTGAAGAGGTATTTCGTGTTTTGAAAGCAGAATTTGAATAAATTTGATAATCACAGGTAAATTCGTTGATTAAATTATGGCAGGTAGACCAATAAGATTAGGAAAAGCAGCTGGAGAACTCAATGTGGGTCTAGAAAACCTTGTTGAATTTTTAGGTTCAAAAGGTATTGAGATTGATAAAAATCCAAATACCAAGTTAACACCGGAGAATTATGAGTTGTTGTGTAGTGAGTTTGCCGCAGATCAAGATCTTAAAGAAAAGTCAAAAGGAGTCTCAAATCATAGAGAAAAGCGAGAATCTTTATCTATAGAAGATTCTAAGACACCCGAGGATGAAACTCCAAAAGAGGAGCCTGCTCCAGCCCCAGTAGCGGAAAAGACTTCACAAACAGAAGAGATCACCCCAATTACAGTTCCGGAAAAAGATTTGAAGGTTGTAGGTAAAATAGACTTAGATGCTTTAAATCAAAAGACCAAGCCGGAGAAGAAAGCGCCAGAAGAGCCAGTTGAAGAAATCAAGAAAGAAGAGGTCAAAGAAAAAGAAACTCCAGAAAAAGAAGCTCCCAAAGAGGCTATAGAGACCATTAAATTTGAGCGTAAAAAAATTAATGGACCAACTGTATTGGGAAAGATTGAGTTGCCGGTTGAAAGGCCGAAATCTCCTGCAGGTAGTTCAAGACCTGAAAATTTAAATAAAAGGAAAAGAAAAAGAATTAAAAAAGTTGAAGTCCCGTCAACCGGGAATAAGACTGGCGGAAATAAATTCAATAAACCGAAAACGGCTAAACCTGAAATATCAGAGCGAGATATTCAAAAAGAAATTAAAGACACTTTAGCACGTTTATCAAATAAAGGTGGTAAATCAAAGGCAGCGAAGAATCGTCGTCAAAAGAGAGAGAGTGTCGCTCAAAAACGTCAGGAAGAAATGGAGATGGCGGAGCAACAAGAGAAAATCTTGAAGCTTACCGAATTTGTTACCGTCTCTGAATTGGCATCCATGATGAGTATTCAACCTACACAGGTAATATCCGTTTGTATGTCTTTAGGGATTTTCGCATCTATTAATCAGAGATTAGATGCAGAAACCATTCAGATTGTGGCTGAAGAATTCGGATATGAAACCCAGTTTGTTAGCGCAGAGGTTCAAGAAGCGATACCTGTTGTCGAAGACTCAGAAGAAGATTTAATTGATCGCCCACCAATCATTACCGTTATGGGACATGTTGATCATGGTAAAACATCTTTATTGGACAGAATTAGAAATGCAAATGTAATAGATGGTGAAGCAGGAGGGATAACCCAGCATATCGGGGCTTATTCTCTATCCTTAAAAGACGGTAAAAAGTTGACATTCTTGGATACTCCAGGTCACGAAGCATTTACAGCCATGCGTGCTAGAGGAGCCCAAGTTACGGATGTTGCTATAATTATTGTTGCTGCAGATGACGATGTCATGCCTCAAACAAAAGAGGCGATTTCTCATGCTCAAGCAGCAAACGTTCCTATGGTGTTTGCAATTAACAAGATTGACAAACCAGGCTCGAATGCAGATAAAATTAAAGAGCAGCTTTCAGGGATGAATATCCTTGTTGAGGAATGGGGAGGTAAATTTCAATGTCAGGAAATCTCGGCAAAAGAGAATTTGAATATTGATGAACTGCTAGAAAAGGTATTACTTGAAGCAGAACTACTTGACCTCAAGGCAAATCCTGATAAGCCAGCAATTGGTACTGTTATAGAGGCTTCATTAGATAAAGGAAAAGGGTATGTCACTAACATGTTGGTTCAAGCGGGAACCTTGAAAATCGGTGATGTATTATTGGTTGGTCGTCACTACGGTAGAGTTCGAGCAATGCATGATGAAAAAGGCGTTTCTATGAAGGAAGCGGGTCCATCACAAGCCATCTCCGTATTAGGAATAAATGGAGCTCCAAGCGCAGGAGATAATTTCAATGTCATGCTTGATGAAAAAGAAGCAAAATCAATTGCAACTAAAAGAGAGCAGCTATACAGGGAGCAAGGTCTTCGAACAACTAAGCACATTACATTAGATGAGATCGGCCGTCGATTAGCTATAGGCGACTTTAAAGAGCTGAATTTAATTATTAAAGGTGATGTTGATGGATCGATAGAGGCACTTTCAGATGCATTACTGAATCTTTCTACTCAAGAGATCCAAGTAAACATCATACACAAAGGAGTTGGAGCAATCTCTGAAGCAGATGTAAATCTTGCATCAGCATCCGATGCAATTATCTTAGGGTTCCAGGTAAGACCTACTGTTGGAGCTAGAAGGCTTGCTGATAATGAGCAAATAGATATTCGTCTTTATTCGATTATTTACAAAGCAATTGAAGAGATTAAAGCAGCCATGGAGGGAATGC
>JGI20155J14468_10002630_pt1 | contig 13099 bp, 5 predicted proteins | sample COG_05_FD_14468 | JGI IMG/M metagenome (IMG submission 14468) | reverse complement strand
ATTCTATTTGATTAGCTCCTGCATGAATTTTATGTGAATAGTGAATTGGTTGAATAGGTGCATAACCTTGATCAATTCCAATTTGCATAAGATAACCATAAGTAAAATAGGCACTAGACAATAAGAGACCTACAACCATTATGATAAGCAAAAATTGATTTTTAATTACTGTCTGCCATAAGGGGGTAATATTTTTTTTCTCTGATTCAATCTTTACACCGCTTGCATTTGCAATCTTGATAAGAGTTCTTTGAACCAAAAATAACATCACAACAAGTATTGTGAAAATTACTATACTTACACCTAGTATAATATTCACTGATATATTTGAGCCTTGAGCAACTGATTCTGTAGAAACTGATGCAACATTAGTAGGAGGAGGAGGAGTAAAATTTGTATATGCTAAAATATTATCAATCTGTTCATCATTGAACTGAGGATAATTGGTCATCACTGCACGATTATATTCTTCCCAAATTGCAACAGCCTGAGGGTCACCCTCCTTAATCATTTGTGATCCTTTTCTTATCCAACTGTACAACCAGTCTTTATCATATTTCTCCGTTACACCATTAAGCGCAGGGCCAACAGCCTTTTTATTAAGTTTATGACATGCAGCACAATTAGCATTGAATAAGTTTTTTCCAGCTTGAATATCCGCTTCTTGTGAAATGCTTATAGAAGGTAAAAGCAGCGTTACTAAAAGTATTCTTTTTAACAGTAACATTAGTTGGGGACGATAAAGTTTTTATTCATTAGATCAAAGCGGATTAAAACACTTTTTAAACAGCACAAATTTAAGTCATAAACGCCATTTTTAAAACTCTAGATTAAACAAATATTTAATTTATAATGATTCTAAATAACAAGTTATATCATTTTAGTAAATTTGATGCAATATATTATGTCATTAAATAAATTTTTTACATTATTATCTCTAATTATTTTGTGTAATTCTTCTTTGAATGCTCAAGATCAAAATGTGATATATAATGATACATTAACAAAAAATCTTTTTCAAATTAAAAAAGACTATAGTAAGAGAATATTTGAATCAACTTATTATACAATTCAAATATATTTTGGAAGTCTAGATGTAGCAGATTCAATTTTAAATGATTTTAAGGAAAATTTTAAGGAAATCAAAACAGATTTAATTTTTGAAACACCAAATTATAAAGTAAGGATTGGAAAGTATAAAAATATTGATACTGCCTCTCAAAAATTAGAAGGTATTAGAAGAATATACCCTGGATCTTTTATTATAAAACTTTCTGAATTATAGCTTTCTCTTTACTTCAACTTCCTGGTAGCACTGAATAATATCACCCTCCTGAAGGTCATTAAATTCATTAATCTGAATACCACAATCATAGCCTTTAGCTACCTCTTTAACATCATCTTTAAATCTTTTAAGAGAAAGTAGCTTACCATCAAAAAGTATTTCTTCAGCTCTTAATACTCTAACTTTCGAGTTTCTAAATATTTTTCCTGAAGTTACCATACAACCTGCTATAGTACCCATTCTGGAGATTTTAAAAGTCTCTCTAACTTCTGCATCTCCTGTATTCTCCTCCTCAAACTTAATCGAAAGCATCCCCTCCATAGCATCCTTCAAGTCATTAATTGCATCATAAATGATTGAATAAAATCTTATGTCTACTTGCTCTTTCTCAGATAACTTTCTAGCACTAACAGTTGGCTTAACATTAAAACCTATAATAATTGCATCAGAGGCTGAAGCTAATAAAACATCTGACTCTGTTATTGCCCCTACAGCTTTAAATATAATATTTACCTGAATTTCTTCAGTTGATAAATTTTCAAAAGAATCTGTCAGAGCCTCTACTGATCCATCTACATCACCTTTAATAATTACATTAAGTTCCTTAAAGTCTCCAATCGCAATTCTCCTTCCAATTTCATCAAGAGTTAATTGTTTCTGTGTTCTAACATTCTGCTCTCTTCCTAATTGTGTCCTTTTAGAAGCGATCATTTTAGCTTCTTTTTCATCTTCAAGGACTTTGAAAGGATCTCCTGCTTGAGGAGCGCCNTCCAATCCTAGAACAGATACAGGAGTTGATGGAGGTGCAANCTTAACTGGCTTTCCTGCTTCATCAAACATAGCTTTAACCTTTCCACTAGTTTTTCCAGCCAAAAGATAATCACCTAATTTTAAAGTTCCATTTTGAACAAGTATAGTTGAAACATAGCCCCTACCTTTATCTAAGTATGCTTCTACAACTGATCCTGAAGAGTTCTTGTTAGGGTTAGCTTTTAAATCCATTATCTCTGCCTCAAGTAAAACTTTTTCAAGAAGAGAATCAACACCTTGTCCTTTTAATGCAGAAATATCTTGAGATTGAATCTTACCACCCCAATCTTCTACTACTAGGTTCATTGATGCAAGAGATTCTTTAACTTTATCGGGGTTAGCACCTTCTTTGTCAATTTTATTTATTGCAAAAATTATAGGCACACCTCCTGCTTGAGCATGACTTATTGCTTCTTTTGTTTGAGGCATTATATTATCATCAGCAGCAATTACAATTATTACTATATCTGTGATTTGAGCACCTCTAGCTCTCATTGCAGTGAAAGCTTCATGACCAGGTGTATCTAAAAATGTAATTTTTTTAGACTTATTAACTAAAACAGAATAAGCGCCTATGTGTTGTGTAATTCCACCAGACTCTCCATCTGTTACAGATGAACTCCTTATAAAATCAAGAAGAGATGTTTTACCATGATCAACATGCCCCATTACAGTTACCATTACAGTTACTATTGGAGGTCTTTCCTCAAGATTTTTAGGGTCCTCTTCTTCTTGTTCTTCTTCTTGTTCTTCTTCAATATCAGTTTTNATAAAATCTAGCTCGTATCCAAATTCATCAGCAACAACAGTAAGGGTTTCTGAATCTAATCTTTGGTTCATTGTAACCATTATACCAAGAGTCATGCATGTAGATATAATATCATTAGAGCTTATATCCATAAGCGTTGCAATTTCTCCAACAGTTATGAACTCAGTAATCTTAATTGTTTTACTTTCCTTTTCTTGTAAAGCTTCTTCTTCTTCAGTCTCAATTTTTCTTTGATCTCTTTTGTCTTTTCTGTATTTAACACTCTTCGACTTGGAAGACTTACCTTGAAGTTTTTCAAGAGTTTCCCTAATTTGTTTTTTTATTTCGTCCGCCGTAGGCTCTACTTTTTGAGAAGCAGTAGTGGGCTGTTTGGTATTTTTATTGAACCTATTAGCTAAATCTTTTGGCTTAGAGACATCTTTACTTATTCTTTTTCTTCTTTTCTTTTTAGACTCCTCTACTTTATCTTTTACCTTATCTTCTTTCTTTTTAATTGAATCTAAATCAATTACCTCTCCAGTTTTCTTTAAGCCCGATAGCTTTCGGAAATTTGTTTGAATTTTAGATGGATCTTCAGGATTTACTTTAACATCAGTAGAAGATTCCTTAGTTTTTGGAATAGAATCAGATGCCTCTTTATTAGGTGTCTCCTTTTTTTCAATTGGTTTAAGATCTTTTTCAATAGCTTTTTCGGCAGCTTTTTCGGCAGCTTTTTCAGCAGCTTTTTCAGATTTTAATTCTTCCTGCCTTAATTCTGCTGCTAACTTATCTTCTATCTCTTTTCTCTTTTTAACATTAATTTCCTCAAGCTTATCCTTGTCAGATTTATCTGTTTGAAATTCATCTAGCATAAGATCGTAAGTAACTTGATCAATCTTAGAGGTTGGCCTTGGCTCTATTTCAATATTTTTTGAACTAAGAAATTCAATAGCTCTATCTAGAGATATATTTAATTCTTTAAGAACTTTGTTTAACCTTATTGGTGATGGCATATATATTTTTTAGTCTTCGAATTCTTCCTTTAAAACTTTTAAGACACTAGATACTGTCTCTTCTTCAAGATCAGTTCTTTTAATTAAATCCTCTGCACTTAACTCTAAAACACTCTTTGCTGTGTCTAATCCAACTTTTCTAAATTCTTCAATAACCCATGCATCAATTTCATCCTTAAATTCAGAAAGCTCAACATCTTCTTCTGCTCCTTCCCTGTAAACATCTATCTCATATCCTGTCAACCTTCCTGCTAATCTTATATTATGCCCTCCTTTACCTATTGCTCTTGAGACTTCGTCAGGATGAAGATAAACCTGAACAGTTTTTTTCTCCTCATCAATTTTAAGAGAATTTACTTTTGCAGGACTAAGAGCCCTAGTAATAAATAATTGAATATTATTAGTATAATTTATAACATCAATATTTTCATTACCTAACTCTCTTACTATTCCATGAATTCTTGAACCCTTCATTCCAACACATGCTCCAACAGGATCAATCCTATCATCATAAGAATCAACAGCAACTTTTGCTTTTTCACCTGGTATTCTTACAGCTTTCTTAATACTAATTAAACCATCAAAAACTTCTGGAATCTCTTGTTCAAATAATTTTTCTAAGAACAAAGGTGAAGTTCTTGAAAAAATAATTCTTGGTTTTGTTCCTTTTAGTTCTACCATCTCAATCACTCCCCTTACATTGTCACCTTTTCTAAAGAAATCTTTGGGTATTTGTTTGTCTTTAGGCATTATTAATTCATTTCCATCATCATCTAGAAGAATTACCTCTCTAGCTCTGACATGATGTACCTCAGCGGTGAATATCTGTCCTACTCTGTCTTTAAACTGATTAAATATATTATTGCTATCATGTTCAAAGACCTTAGCAACAAGGTTTTGCCTAAGTGATTGAATAGATCTTCTACCTAAGTCAACTAACTTAAACTCCTCCGATACTTCTTCTCCTACTTCAAAGTCAGGCTCAATTTTAACTGCTTCTTTAAATTCAATCTCTGCATTAGGATCTTCAACCTCGCCATCCTTGACAACTATTCTGTTTCTCCATATTTCAAGATCTCCTTTATCAGGGTTAATAATAATATCGAAATTTTCATCCGAACCAAATTTTCTTTCAAGAGTGTTTCTAAATACTTCTTCAAGTATAACCATTAAGGTTACTCTGTCAATTGTCTTTTCATCTTTGAATTCAGAAAAAGAGTCTAATAGTGATATGTTTTCCATTTACTTAACTTTATTTAAAAAAAAAAGAGGGACAAAACGTCGCCTCTGATGTATCAAAATGCTCGGCAAATTTATTATAAATAATTGATATAATAAAATTGTTGGCCTACTAGGTTTCGAACCTAGACTCTTCTGTACCAAAAACAGACGTGTTGCCAGTTACACCATAGGCCAATTAACTGCAAATTTAATTTAATTTTTTTTCTAAAAAAATATTTATCGAATTTCTTGTAAAATACGTGCTGGAACTGATCTAAGCACTAAAAAATTTAACAGAATAGAGATTACAAGATAACTAAAAAGGAATATTAAAATTGGTTGGTTATAGGTTAATTGTAATTCTCCTTGAAAAATTATAATTAGTATTCCAATGCTAATTCTAATGAACTCAAATAAAACTGACCATTTAAAGCCATCCATAATTGAAGAAAAGCTAAAAATTGTTGAAAAAATTAATATTAAATAAGCCATTTTATCAGCTAATGTTAAATCGCCAAATGAATTTAAAAAAATATAAAGAACAATATTTAGTATAAGGAAATGAAAGGAGACGAAAACCTTGTGCAAGAGGTTATACTTAGGTTTATATTTTTCTTGGGCATAGACATTTTCAACTATATTTCTTGGAATCTTATCTATAATATCTTTCGGTCTCCATCCTGTTGGCATAAACCATATTTTAAATTTATCACCAATATTTTTAGTATGCCAAGCATCTTCAATCAAATAACTTAAATGCTGAAAATTAATTAACAGAGGGTTCCAAGTCTGAACAGGTTTAAGTGTCCCATAAACACAGGGCACATTATCCAACTCTTCTTGAAATGTTCCAAAAGCTCTATCCCAAACACAGAAAATAGCAGCTAAATTTTTATCTATATATTCTTTATTGATTGCATGGTGAACTCTATGTTGTGAAGGAGTAACTAATATATATTCAAGCCATCCTAACTTTCCAATATGCCTAGTATGATACCAGAATTGTCCAAAAAGATGTAAAGGACCTAAAATAATTATCATTTGATGAGGAACACCTAATAATGCTGCAGGAATTAAAAATAAAATTCCAATACCAAGATTATTAGTTATGCTCTGTCTGAGTGCACATGCAAGATTAAACTCTTCACTACTGTGATGAATTACATGCATATTCCAAAAAATATTAATTGAATGTTTTAGCCTGTGATGACAGTAACTTGCAAAATCTACACAAACAAATGCAATAAAATATAGCAGTACACTTTCCTCTAACTCTATTACTTTCAATCTTTCATAAAAAAATGGATAGGACAAAATAATTATTCCTAATCCCAAAATATCAACCATTAAATTAGTAAACCCAGAGCTCAAGCTAGAAATGGTATCCATGTAAGAATGCTTTAAGTCATTTTTCCATACCCCATATGATATTTCAATAATAATCAAGACAAGAAAAATAGGAATAGTAATTAATAATATATTGGCGTAGGTGTCCATTAGGGTAATTTAAGTCTAAATTGTATTATCTATATGTGATATTCAAATATTTTATTTTAATTTGGTTTTATAAATATATCAATTATGAAGATAAAAAATACATTTAATCTTTTTACAATTATTGGGCTTGCAATTTTAATGAGTAATACAAGTCTACATTCGCAAAAAAAATCAAAAAAAAATTCCACCACATTCAATAAGGTTCTTCATGAATCTGTTGAATATAGAGAGATAGGGCCATTTAGAGGAGGAAGGTCTGCTGCAGTTGTTGGTGTACCTGGTAATCCTAATCTGTTTTACTTTGGAGCAACAGGGGGTGGAATATGGAAGACTGAAAATGGAGGTGAAACATATGAAAATATTTCTGATGGATTCTTTGGGGGAAGTATTGGTGCTATTGCCATAGCTAAAGATGATCCAAATGTAATATATGTTGGAGGAGGAGAAGTTACTATTAGAGGAAATGTATCCTCAGGTTATGGAGTATTTAAAAGTGTCGATGCTGGGAAAACTTGGTCTTTTTCAGGTTTACCAAACTCTAGACATATTCCAAGGATTGTTATAGACCCATCAAACAATAATATAGTTTATGCTGCTGTAATGGGGAACTTATATAAGCCTACTGATGATAGAGGTGTTTATAAATCTATAGATGGTGGAAAAAATTGGAAAAAAGTTCTTTATGCAAATAATCTTTCAGGTGCTTTTGAAATTGTGTTAGACCCAAATAATTCAAGGGTCCTTTATGCCTCAACTTGGAGAGTTCAAAGAACACCTTCGAGTTTAAGTAGTGGTGGTGATGGCTCTGATCTTTGGAAAAGTATTGATAATGGAGAAAATTGGACAAAAATTAGTACAAATTCAGGATTCCCATCCGGAATATTAGGTGTAATTGGAGTTACTGTATCACCTGTAAATTCAGAAAGAGTATGGGCAATTGTTGAGAATCAGGAAAAAGGTGGAGTTTATAGATCTGATGATGGTGGGAAAAATTGGATTTACACAAATAGTAGTAGATCATTAAGACAAAGAGCTTGGTATTATTCTAAAATATATGCTGACACTCAAGATATTGATGGAGTCTATGTGATGAATGTTGCTTATCATTATTCCGATGATGGTGGTAAAACTTTTAAATCATCCAATGCACCTCATGGAGATCATCATGATTTATGGATCGCACCAGAAGACAACAATAGACTGATAATTGGTGATGATGGCGGTGCTCAGGTTTCTTATGATAAAGGTGAAACATGGAGTACTTATTACAACCAACCTACTGCTCAGTATTACAGGGTTACTACTGATAATTCATTTCCTTACAGAATTTATGTTGCACAACAAGATAATTCAACTCAAAGGGTAAATCATAGAAGCCTTGGATATAGCATAGGTGAAGATGATTGGGAAAGAACTGCAGGTGGTGAATCTGGTCATATAGCGATTGATCCAACTAATAATGATATTGTTTATGGTGGAAGCTACCTTGGTTTTCTTGAAAGAAGAAATCACGAAAAACAAACATCTAGAGCAATAAATGTTTGGCCAATAACAACACTTGGTGAAGGAGCTGAAGCAATGAAATATAGATTTAATTGGAATTTTCCAATTGCATTTAGTAAACATGATTCGTCAAAGCTTTATACTTTTTCAAATCAAGTACATCTTTCAATTGATGAAGGTCAAAGCTGGGAAACAATAAGTCCAGATTTAACTAGAAACGATAAATCTAAACTTGTTTCCTCTGGTGGACCAATTACTCAGGATAATACTGGTGTTGAATACTATGCTACGATATTTGCAGTTGACGAATCTCCAATTCAAGAAGGTCTTATGTGGATAGGAAGTGATGACGGTATGATTCATCTTACAAAAGATAGTGGTAAAACTTGGGAGAATGTTACTCCAAAAAAAATACCAGAATGGTTAATGATAAATAGCATTGATGCATCATCATTTGATACAGGTACAGCTTACGTAGCTGGAACTAGATACAAACTAGGTGATTTCACACCATATTTATATATAACTGAAGATTATGGTAAAAACTGGAAACTTATAACTAGTGGAATTGATGAAGAACACTTTACAAGAGTATTAAGAGCTGATAAATCTAATGAGAACATCTTGTATGCAGGAACTGAAACTGGAATGTATATATCTTATGACAAAGGTACTAGTTGGAATGAATTTCAAAAGAATTTACCAATTGTTCCAATAACTGATCTTACAATAAAAGATAATTCATTAATTGTTGCAACACAGGGAAGAAGCATATGGATGCTTGATGACTTGACTGTTATTCATCAGTTATCTAGTTCAATTGATGAAGAAAAACTTTATAAGCCAAAAGATTCTTATAGAATGCGAGGTGCTGGAGGAAGAAAATCATTAACTGCTGGAACAAATCTTCCAAATGGAGTTATTATTCACTATTTTCTTCCAAACTACAACGATGAAAGTGATGAAGTAAATCTTTCAATCCACTCTTCAGATGGAGAATTAATTAAAGAGTTCTCAAATAAAGGCAAAGAGAATTCAATTAAAGTAAAAAAGGGAGGTAATTCATTTGTTTGGGATATGAAGTATCCTGGAGCAAAGAGGCTTGATAATATGGTATTATGGGGTGCAGATTTTTCAGGAGCAAAGACAGTTCCTGGAGATTATATTGTAAAACTAAGTGTAAATGATTCAGAATTAACTCAAGATTTTACAATTCATAAAGATCCTACATCAGAAGGTTCAATAGAAGATATAAAAGCTCAATTTGAATTTGTAAATGAAATAAATGGTGTAGTTGATGAAGCTCATAATGCAATAGAAAATATTAGAAAAATTAAAAAAGATCTTACTAAGTTTCAATCAGATTATGCTGACGATGAATCAGCAAAAAACTTAATTAATGAATCAAAATTAATTTTAGAATCTATAGATCTAATCGAAAATGAACTTTATCAAACTAAAAATCAGAGTAATCAAGACCCTCTTAATTATGGAGTTAAACTAACTAATAATTTAGGGAATTTGAATTCTGCATTTCGAGGTGGAGATTTTGGCCCAACAGCTCAAGATATAATGGTTAAAAATGAATTAATTAAAAAAGTAAATATTCAGCTTGAAAAATATAATTCAATTATTTCAGAGGATATTCCTGGTTTTAATTCAAATTTCAAAAATCTTGAATTAGATTATCTAAATGTTTTTATGTAGTCAGTACTAAATTTTATAATTAATACAAAAGGCTAATATGTCCGAAACTAAGTTTCGAAAAATTAATAATGTGATTGGTTGGCTACTGTTCTCAGTTGCATTAATCACATATGGTTTAACAGTTGAACCCACTTCAAGTTATTGGGATGCAGGAGAGTATATATCCACATCTGCAAAACTTCAAGTTGGTCATCCACCAGGCGCACCATTCTATCAAATGATGGGTGCAATTTTTGCCTTATTTGCATCAGATAATGAATCTATTGCTATTGCTGTTAACTTTCTATCAGTCGTATCCAGTGCATTTGTTATATTATTTCTTTATTGGTCAACAACATTATTTCTTCAAAAAATATTCAGAAAAAACAATTTTTCCAATAGCTTAAATATTATTTTAAGTGCTTCAATTGGAGCTTTAGCTTTCATGTTTTCAGATAGTTTTTGGTTCAATGCGGTTGAATCAGAGGTATATGCTTTAGCTATGCTTTTTTTATCAGCAACATTTTGGGCTGGACTAAGATGGGAAAAGGATTTTGATAATATAAGAGGTGATAAATGGTTGTTGTTAATCGCTTTTTTAATTGGACTTTCATTCGGAGTACATTTTATGGCCATATTGACAATTCCTGCTATTGGAATGATCTATTACTTTAAAAAATATAAAAAAATTACAATTAAGAGTTTTTTATTAGCGAATATAATTTCAGTTTCAGTTCTGTTATTTCTTTTTAAACTTCTACTTCCATCTACTCTTGCATTATTTGGTCAACTTGAAGTTTTCTTTGTAAACTCAATGGGGTTACCTTTTAACTCTGGAACAATCATTGCAGCTTTTTTAATAATTTTTCTATTCTACAGAACACTTAAGTATACTCGATCAAAGGGAATGTTACAAATAAACACATTAATACTATGTGTTTTATTTATTTTTATTGGGTTTTCATCATGGGTGATGCTTCCTATTAGATCAAATGCAAACACTGTCATAAATGAAAATTCTCCATCAGATGCAAGAACACTTTTAGCTTACTATAGATTAGAACAATACCCTAAAACACATCTTTTCTATGGACCTATGTTTTCAGATATTTATGCTCCTCAAGATGAAAAAGAACCCTATATAGATGGAAAGCCAAAATATGAAAGAGATTATCTAACTAAAACATATAAAGTAGTTAATAATTGGGAAGATTCTGAAATAAATTCTAATTCTAATCACAGAGGCTTAATCCCTAGATTATGGAGTTCAAATCATGCAGGGAATTACATGAACTTTACAAACCCTTTAAAGTTTGAAATTCTTGATAGATATAAATCAGAAGAGAGAATTGTTCAAAGTGTAAATGAATTCCAAAACCGTCAGCTTCAAGGTGAAGTAACAGGAGATGATTACAATGAGTTCTTTAGATCTGTTGGCCCATACTTGAACATAAGTAAACCAACTCTTTTTGACAACTTAAACTTTTTATTCTCTTATCAAGTTAATTATATGTATTGGCGATATTTCTTATGGAATTTTGCTGGTAGACAAAATGATATTCAAGGTGAGTATTCTATACTTAATGGAAATTGGATAAGTGGAGTCAATTTTATTGATGAGCTAAGATTGGGAAATCAAAAAAATCTTAGCGAAGATCAAAAAAACAATAAGGCTAGAAATACTTATTATTTTCTCCCTCTTATTCTTGGATTGATTGGTCTAATATATTGTTATAAATATGATATCAAATCTTTCTGGACATTACTTTTACTTTTTCTATTTACAGGGCTAGCACTAAAGTTTTATTTAAACGAACGTCCTTTTGAACCAAGAGAAAGAGACTACGCGCTTGTAGGATCTTTTTATGTGTTTTCAATCTGGATTGGAATGGGATTTGCTGCAATAATGAATTATATGAAAAAGTTTGAGAATAAAATCTCAAAATCTGTTGTCTACATAACCTGTATAATTGCTGTACCTAGTTTAATGGCATTCAATAATTGGGATGATCATGATAGATCAGATAGATATACTGCTCAATCTATTTCAAAAGCATATTTACAATCTATTGAAAAAGATAAAGATGCAATGATTTTTACAATTGGGGATAATGACACTTTTGCATTATGGTATGCTCAAGAAATAGAAGAATTTAGAACTGATGTTAGAACTATTAACACGAGTCTTTTAGCAACGGATTGGTATATTGATCAAATGAAAAGAAGGGCATATGGCAGTAGTCCTATTCCTTCTCAAATGGAACACGAGCAGTATGCTTTTGGAGTCAGAGACTATATTAGATACGAAAATTTACTTGACTCAATAAGATGGGATATTAATGATTTTGTTGATTGGGTTGCAAGTGATAATCCTAGAACAAAATATAGAAATTTAATAACTCAATCGGGAGGAGATGTAACTGATTATCCAGTAAATGCTCTTGAAACAGTATTTTATCCTACTAATAAAATCAGACTTCCTGTAGATAAAGAAAATGTCATAAAAAGTGGTATAGTTAAACAAAAAGATAGAGATAAAATAGTTGATTTTATTGATATAAATCTACCTGAGTCTATTATTACAAAAAATCAAATAATGATGTTAGACATACTTGCTAACAACAATTGGGAAAGACCAATTTATTTTACAGGTGGAAGCTATGAGGAGTCAGAATATATTTGGATGAAAGATTATCTTCAACTAGACGGACTTGTATATAAACTAGTTCCAATAAAAACTTCAATTGATGCTAATCCCTATGAGATGGGAAGAATTGATTCGGACTTAATGTATAATATCGTAAAGAAATGGTCTTGGGGAAATTCTGAAAGTGATAAAATCTATCACGATCCTGAGACAAGAAAAAATAGTATTTCATTTAGGAGTAATCTATCTAGACTATCTGAAGTTCTTATATCTGAGGGTAAATTTAAGGAGGCTGAAGAAATTATAGATTTGGCATTCTCTAAAATGCCAATTGATTATTATGGGTACTATAGTTTATGGACTCCTTTTATTCAAGGTTATTATAGAATTGGTAGAGATGATAAGGCTAAAGAAATTTTTAAAAAAATATCTTTTAAGTATTCCGATAAGTTAAATTATTATTCTTCACTTGAAATTTACAATCAATATGATGTTGGCGAGGAAATTATAGCAGATATAGAGAGATTCCGAAACCTTATTGAAACAGCTCAAAACTCGGGAGAAAAAGAAATACTATCTGATCAAATAAAAAGTTTTATAGCAAGCTCTGAGAAGTTTAACTACATATATGGTGAATATGATTATTATATTTCTCTCTCCAATTTTATATTATCACTCTTAGAATTAAA
>JGI20155J14468_10002622_pt1 | contig 13121 bp, 8 predicted proteins | sample COG_05_FD_14468 | JGI IMG/M metagenome (IMG submission 14468) | reverse complement strand
GTCTTGTCTGTGGAAAAGGTCAACGAAATGAACTCTCTCGTTGTATCAAAAATCTATCTGCGTTTTCTGCGTTTTTCTCATTCGACGCTGTCGTCTTCCTCTTTTCGTCTGTCCTCCTCAAAATTCTTTTGAGAGAAGTAATTCGCCCTTTTGGACGTTCGATATTGCATTTCGAGCTCTTCTTGTAACAACAGAAGAAGACAAAGAAGAAGAAGCTCATTGAGAGAGAAAGGACTATTAAAGAAGAGTAAAACTTTCTAAAGACTTTACGATTTACTATGTTTTTCTCCTCAATAAGCTTCTTCTTCCGAAGAAGCAAAGTTTGTCTTCTGTTCTCGATGATGATTTTGACGATTACATTTTGTACCCGAGAAGTTGACGCGGCGATTGGGAATCACGGAAGAGGAACAGGAGGACGGTCGCCGAGACGAAGTTCACCGAGGAAAGCATCCACTTCCTCGTCTCAAGGAGGACAACAAAATCAACAAAATCAACAAGTGCAACCACCGCAACTCGAACAACCACCGCCAAGAAAACGAACGTGGATGAACCATTTCGTCGTCCATAAAGGGTGGAACTGCACGCAAATTCCTTCGAATCCAGTCATCATAGGCGGCGACGGCGGCGGCGCGGGGAAGTCTTTAGAGAAGTTTTTATTCGAAGCGAACGCGGTACAGTTCGGTCCAGTGGACGAGGACGGGAATTCTGTGGCACAAAAAGAAAGTGGAGTGGATACGATGGTTTTAGACATCATGGAGTGGGCGAAGAGACCTTTGTACGATCCGAACGATATGCCGTATAAGTTGCAATACGACGTGGCGGACCATTTGTGTAGGATGTTCGCGAGGCAGGAGAAGTGGGTGCACCCGGATCAAACGGAAACGTACGTGTCGAAGAAAGATATTCCGAGGTGGGGATGGAAAGATCCGTACGCGCAGTATTTGTTGCCGTTGTTTGCGGATACGTATTTGAGGAAAGCGACGTACGTGCATTTGGTGAGAGATCCGAGGACGTTTCCCATCGGAGGTTTACACGAAAAGGAAAGACGATTGCAACGAAAATATTTCGGCGAGGAGAGATGGGAAAAGTTGACGAAAAAGTTTGAGCGAGAGTGGGAACATTTGAAAAAGCACAAGCAAATGCGAAACGTGAAGAAAGAGGACGTGATTGACTTGTTGAGAACAACCGCGCATTGGACGGCGGTGAACTTTGAAGTGGCCGCGTTCGCGCTCGGACCGTATCGCAACCACGCGATTATTTTAAAGAGCGAAGATTTGGTCCAACCTAGAAACGAACACTGGAAGTTAGTCGGGAGCGACGGAAGTGCAAAACCGGCGCACATGTTAAGAGTGCGACCGCTGAATAAATTGATTCAGTTATTAAAGTTACCGGCGGATACGGCGAATGAAATTTCGACGTTTCAATACTTGCGCTCGAAAGCGTCGCATTTCTCAAGGCACGAGAAAGATTTCGATTACCGCGTCAACTCGCCTTTAGTGGACGTTCAAACGCGAATCGCTAACAGGACGTTGACGTTACTGAAATACCCAACCGACCCGGATTTGTTCGTCCCGGACCACCCGGACGACGACCACCCGCTCGCGCACGGCCACAGAGTCTCCGAATCCTACGTCGACCCCGAAACCAACGAACAAGACGCGACCATCTACGCCCACCCGGAGCACCGATACACGGACGAAACAACCTTTACACATCCAGACGACGAGCACGAAATCGACTCCCGCACCGGCCGCATCAAAGAATACGAACACATGCTCGGCATGCAACTCAAACCGACCGAGCGAAGAAACGAACACGAGAGGAAACAAATCCCGCCGGAAACGGACGAACACCGACGGATCAAGAAAATGTTAGACGATCACGTCATAAAGAACGATATCTTAGATAACATGGTCGTCAGAGGACAAAAAGTGAAAGATTTGATGATGCAGTATAAGAAAAAAAAGAAGATGTAGAGAAGTTTTGATGATTGATGACGACGAGAGAGAGAGAGAGATGTTCACATCAGAGACTTTTCGACGACGATCACGACAACAAAAACTGTAACAGATGCCCAAAGAATACGCACAACCACAACAACACGCGTTCTGAAGTATTTAACGTTTTAATTCTTCTTCTTCTTCTTCATAACTTCATCGTCGTTCTTCACATGTCGTAAAGTACTTTTGTTACATTTTTCTCTCTTTTCCGATTTTTGCTTTCAAATTCCTCAGTTGAGTAAACGCACGAAAAGCACTCTTAGTACATAACAACAACAAGAACAAAGAAGAGAAGAGAGATGAATACCAACAACAACAACAACAACAACAACAACATTGATTCTTATTCTTTCACGACCGAGGATCAGATTAAGTGTTACGAACTCCTCCAATCCGCGCGCATGAAAGACTTCATCGACGTTTCTTTCGTTCGCATTTGCCACCGAACGGTCGCGAATGCGTTTCCGGATGTAACGGCAGAGTGCGGTGGTTTTCGCGATACTGAGAGCGATAAAAGCACGAACGATACGGACAGATTGAACGATATATTCCGCCTGTGCGTGCGAATTGGATTAGCGAACGTGATCGTACATTTTATCGATGAGATTTCGAACGACGCGAATTGCGTCTCGGCGGACGCCGTGGAAGCGAGGTTGAGGGACGGGGAGAATGTCTTTCAATGCATGAAGGGTTTAATGGAAGAAGAGAAACAGGAGATGAGTAAAACGTTGAAGAGCAAAGATGGTGGAGGAGATGGTGATATATCCTCGTCGTTGGCGAGGTCGATGGCGACGTTTCAATGCGCGCGGAGGGCGTTCGAGACGCTCGGCGCCGAGGACGGCGGGAGGAGAAGGAACAACAACAACATTAACAATAATAATAGCAAGAGTGGTGAAATGATTGAAAAGTTGAACGAATTGCGCGACGAGTCTATCAATTTAGCGAACAAAGCGGAAGCGGCGATGTGGGCGGTCGAGGAAGGGTTTTTGAAAAGAGGGCATCTAGGGAACAAGTTTTCCGGCGCCGCGAAGTGGTCCAACGAAGTAAAAGAGAGGCGAACGAACGCGAAGAGTGCGTTCGGGTTTGATAATGCTAACGACGACGACGATAGTGATGAGTGTTGTTTGTTCGTGGACGTTTTGTTGCGATATTTGAAAGAGAAGAGCGGGAATGCGGATGTCGCGTCTTACCCGTTCAAATCCGTACCGGACGCGTTGAATGCCATCTGGGGCGGCAGCGACGGCGACGGTAGTAATAATAGAGGAAAACGCGGAGGAGAAGGAACAGAAGACGAAGAGGTTTCTCAAATCGTAAAGAAATCTTTGTTTCTGTATTACGTCCTCGACGCGGGATTGCCGTGGAAAGACGCTCCAGCTCGGTACGCTCGCAACGCTCGAATCGGTTCCAAGACGTACTCTGAAATCCGATTGGCATCTTTACTCGACGAGTCTTGGACGTTCGCGAACGATCCGTTAAAAGATATCATCACGAACGAAGCCTTGCCGAACTGCGCGACGTTATCTGGCCGCTTCTTACCGTTACAATTTGTTAAAGTCGTGCACTTACGAGGCGAAACCGCGGCGGCTTTGCGAACGCTGCGAGCGAGAGATCGAAACGATTTCACGTTTGAAAGCGTCGAGAAGGCGACGTTGGAGGTAGAAGTACGAATTGAATTGGGATTAGTCGCGGAGGCATTTTTATGCGCGAAAGAGCAGTTGAGTTTAGCCGTGAGATCAGGAGAAGAAGAGTCGATCGTCGTAGAACAATTGGCGAACATCTTGACCATGAAAATTGCAGAGTACTGCGCGGACGTTCGACAACTCGATCAAATCATCGCCTTGCCGTTGCAAAACACGGCACTGAATGGTTGCATGGAACGCGCGTTTTTATCCTGGCTTTGGGAGAACAAAATACGCGAAGATGTGAGCGCAGAGCACACGATTCTTTACTTTTTACAGCGAGGTCGCGCGACGGAAGCGGTGGAAGCGTACGCGAGGATTCTCGATTTAGAAAAACGAGGCGGCGCGATCGCTTGGGGCAAAGCGAAAAAAGAAACGATTGAAATGTTAGAAGAGCGAGTTAGAGATTTACCGGTAGTTGTGCAACAAATGTCGACGGATAATTTAGGCACCGGGTCGGTGAAAGGCGGAGAAAAGTTAGGCCGCGAGATGGAGAGAATGAAAACGGAGGATAAATTAAATGCGGACGTGACGGTATTAGAAGCTGTTTCTGCGGTGGCAGAATCGTCGACTCCAGATTTTGTATTGAGAGCAGCTGGAAACTCCGAGGTGCAACCGAGTCCGTTCTTGAGACCGTTGACGACTTCGCCGGCATCTGGAGACGAGTTTCCTCGCGACGCTTTGCGCGCGTCGCAAACGCACCGATTAGCGCGATCGCCTTTCGATATTGCCGCCGCGGGTCATCGACAAAGTAGAAGAACTGTCGCACGAGCGGAAGAAGACGCGAATGCGATGCAAGTGTCGGACGTGGGCGCAAACAACGTTTCGTTCGCGCGACGACCGAAATTGTTCGTCCGATCGGAAACTGCGATACTCCCTCCTCCAACGAAGAAAGCAGATTTGCCGCCGTTGCCGAGTCTGTCGCCGCTCACCGCGAATAATAATAATAATAATAATAACACTAATGGTGCCGCAGGAGTGAGCATCGTGGCGCCGTCGCCAACCAGAGCGTCGCCTCGAACGCGATTGTCTAAAGGTACGCGTAGAACTTAGAAGATTGATCGATTGTATTTTTGACGCGTAATTGCACGTTATAATAAAACTGCCACGTACTCTCTTCACAGCTCATCATCGTCAGAGCGTCGTCGCAATCTGACCGCATCATCCGGCCAGGCAATCAACGTCGTCCCGTCCCCTTTCAGCTGCAATTTCAAATGCCCAAACGCGTATTGCTGCCTCAAAGTTGCCAAGAACTGTTCGGCTTCTTCTCGAGGATTTTCCAACGTCGTCAGCGCGAACATCTTTTGACGCATCAAAACAATTTCTAGTTTGCTAAAATTGTGCGTTTTCGCGTCGACGTCGACGAAATAGAGCAAACGCAAATGCCCTAAGTACGAGGTCTCGGGAAAGCCGGGATGCGGTCGAATGCCTTCGTAATCGTTGAAAAATTCACCGCATCCAAACAAGATTAGTTTTTTCTTGTACAGCATAGCCGTTTTCGCGTGATGGGAGCTGTGACCGTGAACTATATCTGCGCCGGCATCGACGAGCGCTTTTGCCGCGGTCACGTGCGCTCTCGGAACCTCAAATCCCCAATTCGAACCGAAGTGTACGGACACGACGACGATCGCGTTGTTTGAGGATTCTTTCTTCATCTTTGCAATCGCGCTCAACAAGCGCTCCGGCACTTTGTCATCCTCTGTCGCCAAAAACACGCCCATTGATCGTTCCGTCGACTGCCACTCTCGAGGCACGCCGCTGTCTTCGAAGCACAGCCCAAACGCCGCGACGTCGACGCCTCGCTTATCGTTCCTCGCCGGCGCGAATCCGTACGGGTAGACGTTTTCCAGCACCGCCGGTTTCATCGCGTCTGCAATGTTCCAACCGGCACCAATGCGTTTCACGCGCAACCCGAGCGACGCATTATCACTGCTACCTTCTATCGAATCGAAGAATTTTAACGTATCCTCCATCCCTTCTCTCGAAAAATCCATCGCGTGGTTGTTCGCCAAGGAAACGATATCTGGTTTTAAAACATCCAACAACGCGAACATGTTCTCCTCGGATGCGCGGTAGTTGATGCCTTTGTGCGGATAAAACGACGACTTTTTCGTCACGCTGGTTTCCAGATTGAGCATTCTCGCGTGAGGTTCAAACCTCTCGATGACTTTGGCGACTTCTCCGAGCACATCTCGCGCGGAAACTTTCTTCTTCGTATCTGCAAAACGTCTTTTTTGTTTTTGTTCTGCCAATCGCGCGTAATCGAACGCATCTTTGCAGAATCCTTCGCGGATTTCCCGAGCGCAAGGTGAAGGCATGACCGCATCGACACCTCGTCCAGGCATGAAATCGCCCGCGAGAAAGAGTCTGATTTGAGATGACGACGATGATGATGATGAGAAAGAAGAGGGAAAGGAGGACATTTTTTGTATCTAATTTAATGCTCCTTCTTTTTTTTAGGTATTCGCTCGCGGTATTACAATGATGAAATGTTCTTTTTTTAGTTATCCTTGACCGTCGTCGGCGGTAACTTTCCTCCCTCGGACCGATTTCAGAGCGCCAACTTTCAAATCGGAGGTGAAAAACTCGTCGATGGCATCCGCGGTGACTTGCGGGAAATCTTCTTGCGGCATGTGTCCGACTTTTCTCAGCGCTTTCTCGCTCGCTCGAGCGTCCGAGGCCCAGCTGAACATGGGCGCTTGGTCGAGGTATTTATCCGCGACGCCCCAAACGATTCTGGTTTTCGGCATGCCGCCCTGGAAGTACGCGTCTTTTACTTTCTTCTTCAAGTTTTTAAAGTCTGCGTTCGCGACGGTCATTTCAACCGCCATTCGCGCGTTTTCCGCGTCGCTCCCGACGTACGCTCTCTCGTACTCTTTCATATCATCTCCGCCGATTGCAAACTCGTTCCCCATGTAATTCAACGACACCGCATCGAACGCTTTCCCTTTCCCCATGCCAAACATTTGCGCGTATGTCGCCAACGGCGCTGCCAAGTTGTGATTCCCGTCCAACGGCATGTTCATTAAAATTATTCGGCGAAACAAATCCGGTCGCTTCCTCGCCAACAATATCGCGTATTGCGGAATAACGTACCCTTGCGCGACGAGATCGACTTGTTTCCCATTCGCGACTTTCTCCACGTACGTCTCCATCGCCTCCACGTACGACCGTTCGTCGTACTTAAATCCTCCATTCGAGGAGGGTTTTTCCGAATCCCCGTGTCCGACCACGTCCGGCGCGAACGTCTCGTACCCTTTCTCTTGCAACAACACCGAGACTTGTCGAAACGTGTACGCCCTCGAACCTAAACCGTGGATAAACACGACCGCGTTTTCCTTCTTTTCTTTATTCTTTCCCGAAGGTGAACCTCGCCGTTGCGTCCACGTTTGTCCGTTTACATCTATCTGTTCGATCGATTGCGTCAGCGTTTTCACCATCTGCCCGGTGGAGGAGTCGAACGTTTCTTTATACGTCGCTTTATCTTCTTCTTCTCCATCTTGTTCTTCGGCTGCTCTGACGACAAAACTCCCGGCGACTTTTCCCCTCGAAGCAGTTGAATGTCTTCTTTTTGTTCTTCTTCTTGGCAAAACTCCTCCCAACATCCGTTCCCGAGTCGTCGTCGTCGAAGACGACGACGATGATGATGATGTTCCGATGCGTGTTGTTGCTTTCGTCGTCATCATCATCTCGAAAGAGTATTTTATTCGTAATGGTCCTGCGGTACTCTATATAAAAGAAATATACCACTCTGTACTAAGAACAACGAGAAGACAGAAATAACAGAGAAAACGAACAATACGTCTTTTCCTCTTTTATGACTCTCTTTCCTTTGATGAGAATACAAAGTCGTCGCGTCTCGCTTCTCCTTATGTGACGTTTCTCTCTTTGTTTGGATAAAAAAATCGAGAGACGAATGTTTTAGGGTGTCGGACCCTAAATAAAAAAGCTTGAAATTTCGAAAATCTTTTCAAAAAGCGCGAATGCCTCAAAACAGAGACGCGCGAGAAGAAGACGTGACGAGGTGGTGAATACTACCACTCGTAACAGAAGAGCACTAAAGATGGCGCCTAATAAAAATCCTCCTCCTAATAAGCCTCCTCCAAAGTCAAAAGCGAATAATACTACTAATAATAATAACGCTTTGTACAAACAAAAGAAAGGGAGAATAGCCAAAGCCTTTCCGAAATCGTACAAGAATAAAGCGAAGAGTTACGAGTTTATGATGATGCATCGAGAACAACAACAACAACAACAACAAAAGATGAACGATACGGATGACGATAAAAACGATGATGAAGACGTCGCAAAAGAACAAGATTTGATGATGAAAACGAGCGACGACGAGAAAAAGAAGAAGGACGATGATGATGATGAAAATGACGAGAAACATTACGTCTTGGATTTAGGAGAGATGCAAAGACGCCTCGCGAGCGAAAGGAATACGACGAATACGAGAAGAAGTAATACTAATAATACTAATAAAAGAGTAGGCTACCAATCCGCGAAAGGAAAACGAGGCGGCGGGAGAACAATAAACCAGAACGCAAACTTGGCGGATTTAGATTTAGCGGACGAGGAGACGGTGCGCAACGCGTTGTCTTCCTTGCCGGTGTCGCATTACGAGGAGAGAAAGAGGAAAGCGGAGAGTTTGGAAATGAGGTACCCGGAATGGTTTAGGTATTTGACGCACGATTTTTCGGTTTTATTATATGGGTTCGGGTCGAAGAAGCAAGTTTTAGAGGATTTCGCGAGGAGGTATCTTCTGGACGGGGCGGTGGTGGTTGTCAACGGGTATCAGCAAAGAGTCTCGGCGCTGGCGATTTTGAACCAGTGCGCGTTTGCGTTGTCGGACGAATCCGAGAATTTGATGCATCATTCTTCCAATAATAATAACGGTGGGAGTAGTAATAATGGTTTCGCTGATGTCGCGAATAACGCGCAGGCTTTATTGAGACGAATTGCAGAGTTGACGACGGATCATTCCGGAGGAGGAGGAGAAAAAACAAACGAAAACGGCGATGCGATGATGATGCATAACATCACGAACAACACAACGACGACGACGACAACCGGAGGAACGGCGGCGACAAAGAACACGAGAGGCAGCAGACGAGACGGAGGCAATGGTAATAACTCCGCTGCTGCTCTCGCGTCGTTGCGTGATGCGAACGTCAACGCGTCGTACGAAAGAGACAAAAATCATTACCAATCGACGGCGTCTTTCAACGACGGCGGCTCCGCGTCTCGGTTGTATCTCGTCGTGCATAACATCGACGGCGTTGCTATGCGCAACGCGGAAACGCAATCGATTTTAGGCGAGCTGTCTTCGTTCCCTCGAGTGCACTTAATCGCCTCGGTCGATCACGTCAACGCTCCTTTGTTATGGTCCAAACGAGAAGCCGCAAAGTTCAACTGGATTTACCAAAAAGCAGTCACCTTCGCGCCGTACGCCAAGGAAACCGCCAACGATCCGCAACTCTTGGCGAGCAAAGGTGAGGAACGACACGTCCGAGGTGCCGCGAACGTTCTAAAATCCTTAACGAGGAACGCGCGAATCATCTACCGCATCATCGCCGAAGCTCAAATCTCAGAAAACGGTCAAGGACTCACCTTCCCGCAACTCTTCCAACTTTCGCGGGAGAGTTTCCTCGTCACCGCCGAGCTCGCCTTGCGCGGCGTCCTCACCGAGTTCACCGATCACGAGTTGATCAAGATTAAGAAAGTTTCCGACAACGAGGATTTAATCACCGTCCCGATGGACAACAACGCGTTAGAGCAGCTCGTCGAAGACGAGTGCGAGGAGATTCACAATTTCTTTTAGAATGAATGAAAGAAGAAGATTTAGTAGACATACAACATGGTGTCGCAGTTTAGTAGCGTCTATATACCTAGAGTAGTACGTAGTAGTAGTTGTTGTTCTTGTGTGTAATGTACCATATTAATACTATGAAGCTTAACACACAACAGACTGTTGAAATACTTCATTTCAACAACACGTCAACACAAATATATATAATACTACTAATGTCTTCCTCTTCAGCGACGACGTTTACGACGACGACGAGCGCTTTTCTTAGTAGCCTTTCTTCTCGCAGCAACAACAACAAGAAAGCGAGAACGATTAAAAGAAACGTCGTCAGAGCGCAAGAACAACACGATGACGTAAACGAGGACGGAAACGAGGAAACGAACGAGGAAACGAAGAAAAGAAGTTCAAGCAGCAGACGAAGCGCTCTGATCAACGCATCCGCGGCGACGTTAGCGATGGTTATTCCCTCTTCTTTTAAAACTTCTTCAAATTCTGGGTCTGCTTTCGCGGCATCGTCGTCGTTATCATCGAATAATGAAAATGAATTTGCCGATGCGAAATCCATGCAAATGTTACGACGAGAAGGCGAGTTTTCGCTCACGGACGAGGAGTGGCGAGAAAGATTATCAAACGCCGCAGACACAGACCCGTTCGCGTATCAAGTGTTGAGAAAAGCAGCGACGGAGAGACCGTTATCGTCACCGTTGTATACCGAGAAAAGAGTGGGCACGTACGTGTGCGCCGGATGCGAGAACCCGTTGTTCAGTTCGGAGACAAAGTACGACAGCGGGACGGGATGGCCGTCGTTTTACGACCATTTACCGAACGCGGTGACGGAAGTGCCGGATTTTAGCATCATGTTTTTACCGAGGACGGAGACGAGGTGTAAGAGATGTCAAGGGCATTTAGGACACTCGTTCGAGGACGGGCCGAAACCGACTGGGATTCGATATTGCATGAACGGTGCGGCGTTGAAATTCGTTCCGAAAGATGTGTGATGATGATAAAAGAAACTCTTCTTCTTCAAATTGCTGCGTGCTCTCCTCTGCGAATAACAAATGTATTAATATTACAGTAGTGTTTTATGATTCATCTAAAAAAACGTCCGCGCTTTCTACTTCGCACTCGTATTTATCGACAAACTGTAGCCATTTCTGCCATAACTGATCCGTCGAGAGCGTGTCTCGATGGCCGAGGACGATTAATCCTCTTTTTGCTCTCGTAATCGCGACGTTCAATCGTCTCGGATCGGCGACGAATCCGAGTTGATTTTGACGATTGTTTCTTACCGTGCACAAAACGATAACTTCTTTCTCTCTGCCTTGGAATCCATCCACGGAGCGGATTTCGAGTTCGTCTTTGGCGCTTTCCGGGTTGTCGGCCTCGACTACGGACGTGTTTTTCAGCTTGACATCGCTCGTTACTTTTCGGTTCCACTCTTCGCTAATCGCTCGAACTTGCGCGGCGTACGGCGCTATGATGCCAATATCGCCCGCGTTTTTCACGTCTCCGGAGAGTAAGAGCTTTTGTACCACTCTCACGCACTCTTCGGCTTCTTGGACGTTAAAGATGGAGTTTCCATCCGGCGCTCGCATTTCTTCGCCTTTGACCTCGACGAACGCTAACGGAACCATTGTACTCGGCCAATTGACTCCGTTCGGCGCTACGCGTTCGCTCGGTTTCGGCACCGATTTCAATCGTCGATCGTAAAACCGAACCGAGGAAAACGCCGCTAAGCCCGGGTGCATTCTATATTGTTCTTCCAGTAAGTACGGTTCGACGCCTAACAATTCTAGTCGTTCGATTAAACTTCTCTGTAAACCAATCGCAACTGCGTCTCGACTGACCACTGTTGGCGGTAACTGTTTTGTATCGCCGACTAACACGCCCGCCAACGCTTTCGTCAAAGGAATGAGAGTGTGCGGTTCAACGCATTGCGCGGCTTCGTCGACAAAGGCGTAGCGAAAGACGCGGTCGGCGAGTAAATCGTCGCCGGCGCCGACGCACGTGGCTAAAATCACATCGGACGCGTTAACTACTTGGATCGCCGCTTCCCTGTCTAACTGTTGCGCTTGTTTTCTGGCTTTCGCGGCTTCCAAGGACGTGACCTCGAAACCGTTCGCGAATGCTATTCGCTTCTTTACCCTTCGGATGCAACGCGACTTTATGACTCAACGTGGACTCTAACAACCACGGCTGTACTCTAGCGGGCGAACCTAAGCGTAAAATGTTCATCGAGCGATCTATCTTTTCTCGAAGTAACGCATCCAAGATGTTATCGACGGCGACGTTCGACGCCGCGCACGCTAAAACTTTCGGTCCTCTCCACGACGCTTGCGTATTAGAAGATTTTCCTCTGTCGCTTTTGCCGCCATTCTCCTGTACGTTTGCATAATTCACCACAGACGCGATTAAAGCAACCAGAGTTCTCGTTTTACCCGTTCCAGGTGGTCCTCTCCATAGCGTTAAAGTGTTTTGCATGGCGGCTTTGACTGCTTTCCGTTGCGATGGATTCAAATTTTTCGCGTACGACGACATCGCTTGGTCGATTCTTTGGTCGTTCTTCCAGCTAATTGGGGTGGACGCTAATGAGTTCACCGAGGAAGAGGAAACGAACCCGAGTAAACTCCTTTGAAACGTTTGATACGCCGTTTGAGATAATTTATTACTGTCCCCGCCGCTTTTCTTGTTACCACCACTACTGTCGTTCATCTTGGAACGTTCTAATCCCGGCATGCCCCCGGGCTCGCTAAAAGCTTCCAACGCGGATATCGCTCGATCGTACGCCACCGTATTCGCGGAGAGATCTATTCGCAAACGTCGTCCGTTCTCGCCGTCCCTCAACACGTCCCCTAAATCGTCCTCGGGAATTGCAATAGTTAAATAAAACATTTGTCTGCTCGCGACGATGCCGACGATAGACGAAGAGGACGACGTACCTTCTTCGCTTCCGTACACGTTGATATCCTCTAAAGTCACTCTCTCGACTTCGTTATCGGATAAAATCACCATATCCCCGACGGATATGCGATGAAACGGCAACTCCTCTCCTAACGGCGTATTTTTCGGCAAATCTCTCCTCGGTCGCAGAACTCTTACCAAAGCGTCTCTCCCGATTGTCCCTTCGTACCTCGCTCGCACGTCCGACAAGCAGTATCCTTCATTTTTCAATCTCGATAACGGCCACGATTCCAACCGTTCCTTGAATTGCTCGCGCTCTTCTTCGAACTCGCACGTGATCGCTTTCGAGTATCTCTCCTTGTGCGCTTTGTACGCCCCGCGTATATCTTCCCTCGATTGGCCTCGAGATCTCGTCTTCTTCTTTTCCTCGTGTTGTAAGTCTTTCTCGCCCCCGCTTCTCCGCGTTGTTGTTTGTCTCTTGGTGCCGTCACCGAACAAGTACCCGTACTTGTCCTCCGCGCTCTTTTTCCCGCTTCCTTTTGCCGCTCTCGCCCACATCTTTTCTCTCTCTTGAATCGCTTTCGCGTCTACTAATCCTTCGATTTTCCTCGCCGCGGTAGTCCCGCGTTTACTACTACTACTACTACTCCCCATCGTCTTTTGCGAAGAAGAAGAAGAAGAAGAAGAAGAAGAAGAAGAACTCAGTCTTCTTCGATTCGTCATTAAATC
>JGI20155J14468_10002621_pt1 | contig 13125 bp, 10 predicted proteins | sample COG_05_FD_14468 | JGI IMG/M metagenome (IMG submission 14468) | reverse complement strand
TGCAAATATTGCACATGGATGTAATTCTGTAATAGCAACAAAAGCAGGATTAAAACTTGCAGATTATGTTGTAACTGAAGCTGGATTTGGTGCTGACCTAGGTGCTGAAAAATTTTTAGATATAAAATGTAGAAAGTCAAATTTAAAACCAAGTTGTGTGGTTATAGTTGCAACAATTAGGGCGTTAAAAATGCATGGTGGTGTAGCAAAAGATGATTTAAAAAATGAAAATGTTGAAGCTCTCAAAAAAGGATTGATTAATCTTCAAAGACATATCGAAAATATAAAAAAGTTTGGTTTACCTGTTGCAATAGCTGTTAATCACTTTATTAAAGATACTGATCAAGAAGTTAAGGCTTTAATTGAATTCTGTGATGGATTGGGTGTTAAAGCAAGTCTTTGTACTCATTGGGCTAATGGTGGTGAAGGAACAAAAGAATTAGCAGCTCATGTTTCTAATTTGTGTGAAAAAAATGATGCTAAATTTAAATTTTTATATGAAAGTAAAACTCCTCTATTTAAAAAAATTGAAACAATCGCTAAAGAGATTTATAGAGCTGATGAAGTAATTGCAGATACTAAAATTAGAGATCAACTAAAAAGTTTTGAAGAAGCTGGCTACGGGGAGCTACCAATATGTGTTGCAAAAACTCAATATAGTTTTTCAACGGATCCGAGTCTTAAGGGAGCACCAACTGGTCATGCTTTACCAATAAGAGAAATTAGACTTTCTTCTGGAGCGGAATTTATAGTAGTTGTCTGTGGGGCAATTATGACTATGCCTGGACTTCCTAGAATACCAGCGGCAGACTCCATTAAATTAAACAAAGATGGTGAAATTGAAGGTCTATTTTAAAACTAGTTCTTTATATAGTTAATCCAATTTCTAACTTCACGTGTTCTATCATTAAAATTTAATAATTCATTTTCAGATTTTATGAATGAAATGTGGGTTTCATATTCTTTTTCATTTGAAAAATTTTTATTAATAAATAATTTCTCTTTACGGCCAGCGATAAGTTTGAGCATTTGAGAGTATTCATAATCTGGATGATATTGTAAGCCAATCACTTCAGAATTACCTGCTTTAAAACTAACCCCCATTACATTGTTAATTTTATCACTAGATAAAAGAACTGCATTTTTTGGCAACTCACACACTTCATCAAAATTAAATGCTGGTGATGTGAAAATTTTTTTTTTATCTTTATATATAAAGTGTTTCTGACCATCATTGTTTATAATTATATCAGAAGCAATTCCAATATGAGCACCATTTTTTCCAGGATTTACCCTACCACCAGCTGCTGTTGAACATACTTGTAGCCCCCAACAAATTGCTAAAATTTTTTTTTTTTGAGTAAAACAATTAGATGCAAAATTGATATGTTTTTTAATTGTTTCTGTCATATCATTTAATCTCATTGCACCACCAGTAAAGACAACACCATTGTATTGGTTCATATTTTTTAGAGCATTTGTTGTCTCATCATCACGTCCTGGGTTTATGATTTTTACATTTGATAATGGCTCTATTTTTAAAATTAAATTTTTTAAATTGTCTGCAGCAGAAGATCCAACCACTTTGATAAAAAACTGACTATCTTCTCTGTTGTTTCCTTCCACAATTAAAATATTTAAATTATTCATTTAAATAATTCACCTGCCATACTGTGCTGATACATTGTCTTCATATCATTTTCAGTTAATTTTTTTGGGTTTCCAGCAGTGGATGGGTCTTCTAAAGCCATTTTTGATAATCTATCAAGATCAAAATTTTTTTCGTCGATAACCTCTGATAGTTTATGAGGAACATTTAGTTTTTTCCTTAAATCTAAAACCCAGTTAACAAAACCATCAAAAGATCGATCTTTAAGTTCCAGATAATCACAAATTTTAATTATTTTATGCTCAATTACATCTTTATTAAAAGTTAATACATAAGGCATGAATATTGCATTGGATAAGCCATGATGAATATTGTTTAGGGCATTTACTGGATGGCTTAATGAATGAATTGCTCCTAAACCTTTTTGAAAAGCTGTTGATCCCATGCTAGCTGCTGTTAACATGTTTTGTCGAGCTTCAATATTTGATCCATTGTTAACAGCTTTAATTAACCAATCATTAATTAATCTCATACCTTCTAAAGCAATTCCATCAGCCATTGGGTGATATCCTGGAGCACAATATGCTTCTAAATTATGTGCTAGCGCATCCATTCCAGTTGCAGCTGTAATATTTGAAGGTAAGCCAATTGTTAATACTGGGTCTAAAATAACTATTGAAGGCAAAAATTTTGGATGAAAAATTATATTTTTTATACCTGTCTCTTCATTTAAAATTACAGAAGCGCGTCCTGTTTCAGATCCTGTTCCAGCAGTTGTTGGTACAGCTATAATTGGTGCTATTTTTTTTGAGTTTGCTTTAGTCCAATTATCTCCAATATCTTGAAAGTCCCAGATGGGCAATGTTTGACCCGACATAAATGCAATTGCTTTACCAACATCCAAACCGCTTCCTCCTCCAAAAGCTATTACTCCATCACAATTATTTTTTTTATAATAATCGGTACCTTCGGTTACATTTTTGCCAGTTGGGTTGCCAACAACTTTTGAATATAGCTCCACAGAAAAACCTTCATCCTTAAGAGTTTTTAAAATATCAATTACTATATTTGTTTTAGCTAAACCATTATCAGTTACTAATAAGGGCCTATTTATATTTAAAGTTTTACAAGCAAGTCCTAAGTCTTTGACTCTATTTTCTCCAACCCACATTGTTGTAGGATAATTCCAATTTGATTTCATAACTTTTTTATTAGTTAACTTTAAGTTTTTTATTATTTAAAATTGCCTTAAGTAAACTGATCATTAAAGGAATTCTTTTTTTATCAATTTTTTTAAGTATAAATGGTGCAATTTCTCTAGCTAGCTGTTCTCCCTCAACAGTATCTTTTGGCATAAATTTTTTCTTCGCAGCTTTAAATGTAAATCCTTTACCTAGATAACTTCCCATTTTACTATTTCTTCCTCCAGCAGCACTGACATATAAATCTCCCACACCCGCAAGTCCTGAAGTTGTTTCATCTTTTCCCTTAAAATATTTGGTTAGATATTTCATTTCTATTATTGATTTTTGAAATAAATTTGAAGATGAATTTAAACTTTGACCTGCTCCAATTATCATAGAATAAATATTCTTTATTGCAGAACAAACTTCTACTCCAATAATATCTTTAGAATATTCTGTTATATAATATTTTGTAGAGATTTGTTTTCCAATAGACTTAGCAATATTGATATTTTTATTAGCTATAACTACACTTGTTTGATTTCTTCTTGCAAGTTCGCCTGCCAAGCATGGCCCTTTTAGAACTGAAATATTCATTCCTTTGTAGTTTTTTTTAAGTTGTTCAGAAATTGTTAAAATTTTATTTGTTTTTTTTTCATACTTTAAGCCCTTCGTAAGAACTAGTATCGGAGTTTTAATTTTAAGATTTTTTAGTTCCTTGCCAATAAAATCTATTCCTGAAAGACTTAAAGCAATTACGATTAAGTTAAATTTTTCTTTTAAAAGATCTTTTGAAAATTTTCTAAATTTTAGTTTTTTCGGAAGTTTAATCTTTAATGCTGAATGAAATTTATTTCTTGATGATAAATCTTTAATAAATAATTTACTATATGGCTCTGTAATCGTAACTAAATTCTTATTTTCTATACATGGTATTGTAAAAGCTGAACCCATGGCACCACCACCAATTACTAAAATTTTTTTCATATTATTTTAATCTAAACCTAAAAGTTTTTTTCTTTGGTCAGCCCAAGTTCTAATTAGGTTATCAACAGCTAGTCCTATAAATGCAACACATAAACCTAACATCAGCCCATTACCAATTCCTTGTCTATCAGAAAGAGCTTTTAATATATATTGTCCTAAGTCTGTAGTTCCGATCATTGCTCCAATGATCACCATGAATAAAGCAAAGACAACTGTTTGATTAATTCCTAACATCATGTGAGGAAAAGCAAGTGGTAACTCTATTTTTAACCATCTTTGTAATCGAGTTACTCCAGACATTGATCCAGCGTCATGTAAAGCACTTGGAACACTCCTTAATCCTTCGATGGTATACCTTGTTGCAGGGATAGTTGCATAAACCACAACTGCAATTAAAACTGATGTATCTGTTACACCAAAGAGCATTATAACTGGAATTAAATAAACAAAAGATGGAAAAGTTTGAAGAGTATCACAAATACCAATTGCTATTCTTGAGCTAGTTTTATTTTGGGCGCTTAATGTACCAATTGTTATTCCAAGAATTCCAGAAACCATTACACCAAAGGTTGCCATGTACATTGTAATTAATGCTCTATCCCACCATTCTGTTAAAGCTATAAATAAAGTAAAGCTTCCAACAACTATTGCAGATCTAATTCCACCAATTATATAGCCAGCGCCCATAAATAAAACAAACGAAGCAACTATTGGCATTCTTAAAAATGCGTTTTTCATTGGTATTAATACATCGACTATCAACCATGTATTAAAAATTTTAAGAGTATCAAAAAAATTTGCTAAAACCCAATCTACACCTGAGTTCCAGAAAGCTTCTGTTGAAATACCTTTATTGTGTGGAACAATAAAAAAATAGTTAAAACCCTCTTTAAAAAGAAAGGTGCCTATAAAAGAAAGAATATACCCAACAACAACAACTCCGCCAAATATGTAAAGATACTTATTTTTTTCAAAATCTGTGGGATTTTCAAAATAATTTTTTTGTTTATTTGCCCATGCTAATGAGAGTTTATCTAATAAAACTGCTATTAAAGTAATACACACGCCCGCTTCAAGTGCTAAACCAATTCTTAATTGATTTAATGCGAGCAACAGATTCCAACCTAGACCTTTAGCACCTATAAACGAGGCTATTACAGCCATTGCTAAACATTGCATAATAACTTGATTAACACCTATTAAAATATCTCTTCTGGCAGTTGGAATTAAAACTTCAGATAGTAATTGGTAATCTGTACAACCACTCATTTTACCTGCTTCAATAACTTCTGGGGATACTTTTCTTAGACCTAACAAAGTAAGTCTAACCATTGGAGGTGTTGCAAAAATAATTGTTGCTATTGCACCGGCATGGTCACCTATTCCAAATAAAACCATTATTGGAACAAGATAAGAATAATGAGGCATTGTTTGTGCAACATTTAAAAGAGGATTTAAAATATTTTCTACTCTTTTACTTCTGTACGCCCAAACCCCAAAACCTAAGCCTAAAGCAAAAGAGATTGGTGCTGCAACTAATACGAATGATAAAGTTTGCATTGACGGCTTCCACTGACCAAAAGCAGAAATAAATATCATTGTTATGGCTGCAAAAATTGCTAAATTTTTTCCACTAAGTTTGTAACCTAGCAAGATTGCTCCTCCAGCAACAATTGTCCACGGTAAACCTGGTAACTTGGCCCAAGGGTTGGCGCTTAAAAAATCCCAACTCGTAAAAGCAACTATTGTATCAACTCCACCAATTAAAATTTCACGAATAAATTGAATCAAGAAAAGCATAGAACTAGAAATTAATCTTGTTATGTGAAGAACCAATGGTCGAGATTTTGTTTCTTGAATGCTTGAGTCGAAGTATTCAATTGGAAACCAATCATTTAATAAAAAATATACAGAATCATTTATCCATCCTGGCAACCAAGCAATAAAAGCTGGTAATCTCCAAAAAACACTGTATTTGGTTTGATCTAATTTATCTTTATCAATAAATTCAGTTCCAGCTTTTGCAAACTCATATCCTTCTGGTACTTGAATAGCAAAACATAAACCAAAAAAAACGATTAATAAAAAAATCCATTGAATAGCTTTTGGATATTTTTTAATTATTTCCATAGATTATTATGATTTTTCTTTTCCAGTTCCAAAAACTGTTTGTATTATTTTAGATGGTTTAACACTTCCAACTACATTGTTATTACTATCTAAAACGTTTACTGAATTTTCTTGGCTTAATATTTTTTCAGCCACTGTTTCAATGATTGCATCTTTAGATACACTAACTTTATTTGTGTCTTTTTCGTTTACTGATTTATCCATTATTGCCTCTATCTTTAAAACTTTTTCTCTTGGCACTTCTTCAGTAAATTTTCTAACATATTCAGTTTTTGGNTTTAAAACAATATTNGCAGGAGTATCTAATTGTTCAATTAAACCATCTTTCATAATAGCTATTCTATCAGCAAGCCTTAATGCTTCATCAAAGTCATGGGTAATGAAAAGGATTGTTTTATTTAAAACTCCTTGAAGTCTCAAAAACTCATCTTGCATTTCTTTTCTTATCAATGGGTCCAAGGCTGAAAAAGGTTCATCTAAAAACCATATATCCGGCTCAACAGCTAATGACCTAGCAATTCCAACTCTCTGCTGTTGACCTCCAGATAATTCTCTTGGAAAATAATTTTCTCTTCCCTTTAAACCTACTAACTCAACCATCTCCATAGCTTTTTTAATACTATCGTCAGTTTCACCTCCTTTGATTTGAAGTGGAAATGCAATATTTTCCAAAACTGTTTTATGAGGAAGTAATGCAAAGCTTTGGAAAACCATTCCCATTTTACTTCTTCTTAATTCTATTAACTGTTTGTCATTCATGGCCANCAGGTCTTGACCTTCTATATAAATCTTGCCCCCTGTAGCTTCAGTTAATCNTGAAATACACCTGAGTAGTGTTGATTTACCTGAACCAGATAAACCCATCACAACTAACATCTCTCCTTTTGAGACTTCAAAAGAAGCATTGTTAACTCCTACTATACAGCCTGCATCTTGAAATGTTTTTGCATCTACATTTCCATTTGAGTTTTGAAGCATTTTTTCCGCATTAGCTCCAAATATTTTATAAACTGACTCACATTTTATTACTGGTGTAGATGTCATAATTATATTTTTTATATTTATACTATTATTATTATTAAATACTCCATTAAAAATTCTTAATAAAATAAACCCTTGTATCAATGCTAGTTTTTAAAAAACCTAAAGCTTCGCCTATAACAGTCACTGATTTTGAAGAGCCTGATAAAGGTTTGACTGTAAATTGAGCAAAACATTTATTTTTATTTTCGTCCCAATTCACCAGATATTTTCCTGTAGTTCCACCATTAGCTGTATATAAATCAAATGCATCATTATCGACAATATTTGCTCCCATGATAGCTCTTTGTGTGATTATTTTTGTATTTATACAAATCATTTTATATTCATCTGCCGACAACTGATAACCTTTATCTGATTTATAAAATGTCAAGACTCCTCTTGGTAAGGTTGTTATCAATTCATTTGCTTTTTCTTGAACTTTTTTTTGTTCAGCAATTTTTAATTCAGCATCTTTATCTGGTCCAAAAAAAATATTAAGAATTAAAAANGTAAAAAAAATTATTAGGGTTAAGCTAGTTAATCCAATTAAGCCTTTAAAGCTTTCTGGAAATTGATTGAACTTATTTAACATAATTTCCCTCAATCCATTTACCTTTAATCACTTTTCCATCAGACCATTCGAAAATCCCTTCTCCATGCATCTTGTTATTTTTCCACTCTCCAGTATAAGATGAGCCATCTGGAAATTTTAAAGTTCCTTGCCCATGCCATTTACTGTCATTAAATTGACCTTCATAAATATATCCATTTGGCCAAGTTTCAATTCCTTTTCCTTTTTTGGAACCATTTTCCCACTGACCCACATAAGTAGTTTTATCTGTATAAGTCCAAGTTCCAAATCCATTATTACAATCGCCATCAGTACATCCTGATTTTTTNGCAAAACTTGTGCTTGAAATCAGGAAGCTCAAAATAATGAATGTTAAAATTTTTTTCATCTTATTTATAAAATATATCAAATTTAAAAAAAAATCTCCCCTAGTAAAACTAGGGGAGAGTTTAATTTTAGTTTTCGTTTAAAAAAAGTGAGTTACTTAGTCCACTTCTCCCAAACATTTTTGTTATCAGCTAACCATTTTTTAGCAGCATCTTCGTGAGTCATTTTATCCTCATCAACTAAAGCAGCCATTGCTCCAATTTGACTAGTGTTAAATGACAACTTTTTGTACATCGCTGCTGCATTTGGATGAGTTTTTGGGAAGTTCTCGTTCACAGCCTTTTTCAAGTAACCGTCTGGAGCTCCACATTTACCATCACCTCCATCAACTGGTCTGCAACCATCGTAGTACGGTGGAAAATCGATAAAAGTAAATCCTTTTCCATCTGTAAAGTTTGGTGTCCAGTTAAAGATAATAGTTCCTCTTCCTTCAGCTTCAGCTGCTTTAAGTTCTGCCCATAATGCATCAGCACCACCAGCAAACTTAACAGTCCATAAATCCCCTAATCCAAGAGCCTCTATTCTCTGAGGGATTAAGTCTCCATGCCAACTTTGAGGACCTTCTAACATTCGTCCTTTTCCACCAGAGTCTGGTGTTGCAAAAGCTTTAGCACAGTCTGGACTTTTTAAAGCATTCCAGTCTGGTAGACCTGGACAATATTTCGCTGCCCAATCAGGATAACCCATGTCTTCAATAGTTCTTGCTTCATGATCACCCCAATCTAATACACCACCTTTTTCTCTGGCTGTATCAAATGATTTACCAAAAGCTGATTCCCACACTTCATGAGCTAATGTTACGTCACCAATTCTAATTGACTCGTAAACAGCTTGTGAGTCTGCAGGCACATATTTAACGTTGTTTCCCATAGATTCAAAAATTCCACCAATAACATGAGCCATAACAACTTGGCTTGACCAGTTATGTGTTGCAATTACTATAGGCTCTGCGCTATCGCTGCCTGATTTTTTTGCCGATTTGTCTCCTCCACCCATGAAGAACACAAGACCTGCAATAACAACAATCGCACCGATTAATAACGGTAGTTTGTTTTTCATTATTCCTCCTAGTACTAGTTAATGTGAATAGTATGTGCTTTACTTATAGGATAGTCAACAGATAGATATTTATATATTATAAATATAAATTTAAAAAAATGGCCCTAACTACTTTAGATATTAAAGAGCCTGGATTAAACACACTACCACCTGGGGTTGAAAGGTATGTTGTTGAAGGTGGGGGTTTAACGGGAATTCAAATTTTTCCAGATGATCAAATAGAAATAATTAATAATGAAGGTAATCAACTTTGTGAAATTTCAGTATTTAATAAAGATGGAAAATCTGAACTTGCTATCTTAAGTTTAAAAGAAATCAAAGATAATTCAGAGATTAAAAAAATTCTATTTAAAAAAGATGAAACATCTTTACAGGCCTTACTTCAATTAAAAAAAAGAAATTTAAATATAGAAAAATCAAAATCATCTTTAATTTTTGATAAAGAAACAAAAGCTGGAGAAAGTATTAAATTAAAATCAAAAGATCAATGCTATTGCATAATTGCTGCACCAGGAAAAGAGATGATTGTCCACGAACAAAATCCTTCAACTGAACTTACAGTAATGGTTAAAAGGTCAGTGATAAAAAAGGATAAAGAATTTTCTATAATTCCAGACCCCGTTTATGATCCTTCAAACGAAATAAATATTGCTAAAACAACTGCAAATTCTTACCAAGTAAAAGAAGGTGATTATATTCAAGTAATCACTCCTACAGGAAGACAATGTTCTGATTTTGTAGCTTATGACACTTCTAAATTAGATAAGGGAAAAGAAAATGGTTTAGATTGGCAAACTACAAGAACCTTTATGGGACACACATTTCCTGGACCAGGATTATTTTCAAAGTTTTATGATGTAGATCACGAACCTCTTGTTGAAGTTGTAAGAGATACAGTTGGTATTCATGATACATTTAATTTAGCTTGTACTTCCAAATATTACGAAGATGCAGGATATTTTGGTCATGCAAATTGTTCTGATAATTTAAATGATGTTATGGAAAAATATGGTGTCCAAAAAAAAAGAGGTTGGCATGCAATTAACTTGTTTTTTAATACTTCAGCGGGAGGCCAAAACTCTGTACTGTCAGACGAGTCTTTTGCAAGACCTGGAGATTATGTAATTTTTAGGGCATTAAAGGATTTGACTTGTGGTACAACTGCTTGTCCAAGTGATATAGATAGTTGTAATGGATGGAATCCTACAGATATATTTGTTAGAACTTATGATAAAAAAAAAGAATTTACTAAATCTTATGCCTTTAGAATGAAAACAGACTCGGAAAAAAAACTTACAAGAAATACTGGCTTCTATGAAAGAACTTCAAAATTAACGAGAAATTTTATAGATGCTCGAGGGTTTTGGTTGCCTAACGATTATACAAAACATGGAGTTATTAACGAATATACAGCATGTAGAGAAAAAGCTGTTGTAATTGATTTATCTTCATTAAGAAAATTTGAGATATTAGGACCAGATGCTGAAGAGCTGATGAATTATACTTTAACAAGAAATATTAAAAAGCTTTCTGTTGGACAGATTGTGTATTCAGCAATGTGTTATGAAAATGGCACTATGTTTGATGACGGTACTTTATTAAGATTAAGTGAAACGGGTTTTAGATGGGTTTGTGGAGATGAATACGCTGGAGAATGGTTAAAAGAACAAGCTAAAAAAAGAAATTTAAAAGTTGTAATCAAAAATTCAACAGATCAAATTAATAATATATCTGTACAAGGTCCTAAAAGTAGAAAAATTTTAGAAAAAATTATCTTTACTCCTCCAACACAACCAGCAATTTCTGAATTACAATGGTTTAGATTTACTATTTGTAGATTGGAAGAGTTAAATGGAATACCTTTAATTGTTTCAAGAACTGGTTATACGGGTGAACTTGGATATGAAGTTTGGTGTCACCCTGATCATGCTCCTCAAGTTTGGGACAAAGTAATGGAGGCTGGTAAAAATGATGGTTTGATACCCGCAGGATTTGGTGCTTTAGATTTATTAAGAATTGAAGCTGGATTAGTTTTATTTGGCAATGAATTTGATGGACAACAAGATCCTTTTGAAGCTGGTATAGGCTTTGCAGTGCCCCTTAAAACAAAAACTGATAATTTTATAGGTAAAGAAAATTTAATAAAAAGAAAAGAAAACCCTCAAAAAAAATTAGTTGGTTTAGAGCTAATTGGAAAAGAAAAAGCCAATCATGGAGACTGTGTTCATATTGGTAGAGCACAAGTTGGTATAGTGACAAGCGCTTGTTTGTCTCCTACTTTAGGAAAAAATATTGCTTTATGCAGAATTGATGTTGGGCACTCTGAAATAGATACTGATGTTGAAATTGGAAAAATTGATGGACATCAAAAAAGAATTCCAGCTAAAGTAGTAAGTTTTCCCCACTATGATCCTCAAAAAACTCGTGTTAGATCGTAATGCCTAAAACTACAAAAGATTTATTAGAGTTTTGGGAAGATCAAATGAAACTTTCTCATATGTCTAGTAACTACTTTTTTAGAAAATCACCTTCCCATTACCACATGATGCTTTTGGTTATGCATGCTTTCAAATATGAGGAAAATTTAACAGTAGAGGAATTAAAAACAAAATTATTTAAAACTTCACGACCAAAATCAGCTTTAATGATAAATGAGGCATGTGAAAAAGGATTCTTTTTTTTGGAAAAAACATCGGGTGACCAAAGAAAAAAACACATAAAACCTAGTGAGTCTTTCATTCAAGAATTCAATCAATACCTTGAAACACTTAAAAATCTGAGTTTTTAGAGTTATATAATTTTTACTTATAATTTTTATATATATAAAAAATTATATATTTAAGTAGTACGAAAAATAAAGTTATTGATATGTCATTGCCAACAAAAGCTAAAGTAGTAATCGTAGGTGGAGGAATCCATGGGTTAAGCACAGCATGGAAATTATCAGAAACATATAAGAATCCAGGTGACATTGTAGTTTTAGAAAAAAAAGATATAGCAGCAGGTGCAAGTGGAATAGCTTGTGGTGTTGTTAGAAATAATTATTTTCAGCCAGCAATGAGAGAGTTGATGGCGCATTCAGTTTCAGTTTGGGAAAGTGATCCTAAAGCTTTTAAATATAATGCTGTTGGATATTTACAAATATCACCAGAGGTAATGCATAAAGATGTTGCAACTATATATGAGCAACAAAAAGCCATAGGTTATGAGTCGGAATTTATTGAAGGTGAAAAAGATTGCATGAAATACATGAAAGGTATGTTTGATGATTGGCAAGCGCAAGGGATTACTTCTGTGCTTCATGAAAAAAAAGGTGGATACGCATTTAATAAAGACTCTATTAAAGCTCTTGAAAACAAGTCAACTTCAAATGGAGTTCAAGTAATAAAAGGTGTCAAAGTTAATGGATTTAAAAGAGGTAGCAATAGTAAAGCTGTTACAGGAGTAGAAACAGATCAAGGTACAATTGATTGTGAACAAGTGGTCATTGGTGCAGGTCCTTGGGCCAGAGATTTCTGGAATATGCTTGAACTTCCAAAAACTGCTAACATTAAAGGTAAAGATGGTAAAATACATACAACTGACATGTGGACTTATTGGATGTTGCAGGAAGGTGTAATTGGTGTTGAGCCAGATTTTTTAAAAATGAATAATGGTGAACAGCCTCCAGTAATTCATGTTGATTCCACGGCGCCACTATATTCTGATAAAACAAAAAAACTAATAACAGATAAAATTTGGGGAATTTATTACAAACCTGACATCGAAGGTTTAGGTGTTCAAGGTGGAACTTCGCCTTACATTGTTGACAAACATTTTGATGAAGTAAATGTAGATCCTTATGGAATAGAGTCTCCTGAGTACCAAACAACAGAAGCTTTTAATGATATGTGGTGTTCTGCTTTAGCGCATTGTCAAAAAAGATTTGAGGGCAAGTCTGATCTTTATAGAAAAGGTCCATCAGGTGGTCTTGGATGTATGACGCCAGACTCCTTCCCAATCTTTGATAGATTTTTAGAAAATGTTTATATGATTGCTGATGCTAATCATGGTTATAAAATGATTGGTGTAGGTGAACTAGTAGCAAAAGAAATTTTAGGACAAGAGAGTGACTTGTTGAAACCATTTAGATTCAACCGATACGAGAAAGGTGAACTTCACCCTACTTCGAACAG
>JGI20155J14468_10002603_pt1 | contig 13177 bp, 14 predicted proteins | sample COG_05_FD_14468 | JGI IMG/M metagenome (IMG submission 14468) | reverse complement strand
GACCCCTTCATATGAACTTACAAATGATGGAGACTATAGAGTAAGAACATCTGCAATATACCCTCATAAAGAGCAAGCTCAACAAATGATCGATGAAGTTTTATCTTTATATTGTTGTGGGCCAGCTGCAGGTGGTGGTGCTCGAGCGTACGTTACAGCTCAATCCTCTACAGCATCTATTCTTGTAAATAGACAGTTGGTAGATCCAAACATAAAAATTAGAATCTTATAGAAATAAAATTGAGGTATTTATGAAAACAATAAATTTACCTGTTCATTCAATTGCTCATGCAAGAGCTGGTGATAAAGGAGATGTGTCCAATATCTCACTAATTGCATATTTAGATAGTGGTTGGCAATTAATACATTCTTTGGCAACAGAAGAGGCTATTTTAAATATATTTAAACATTTAGGAGCACAAAAGTGGATAGGTATGAATTACCTGGATTAAAAGCTCTAAATTTTGTAATACAAAATGCACTTGGTGGTGGTGTTAATAGTTCATTAAGATTAGATAGACATGGTAAAACTTTATCTTCTCATTTACTAAATGAACTAGTTTTACCAATAACTGAGAATATGATACCTATAAATTCTCCCTATTTAAAAAAATTTAAGGATTGAAAAATGAAAGAAGCCGGATCTTTACTAGTAGAGTTATTAGAAAATCAAAAAGTAGATAGAGTCTTCTGTGTGCCAGGTGAAAGTTATTTGTCAGTGATGAATGGTCTTCAAGAAACCTCAATAGAAACTATTTTATGCAAACATGAGGGTGCAGCCTCTATAATGGCCGAAGCAGATGGAAAGCTTACTGGTAGACCAGGCATTGCTTTCGTAACAAGAGGACCTGGAGCTACGAATGCCGCTGCAGGTATTCATATTGCACAACAAGACAGTACTCCTATGATACTTTTTGTAGGACAAATTGGTAAAGAAATGTATGGTCGTGATGCGTTTCAAGAGGTAGATTATCAACAATTTTTTGGAGGTATGGCAAAATTAGTTGTTGAAGTTCAACAAGCTGAGAGATTACCTGAAATTGTATCACGTGCTTATCATACAGCTATGTCAGGAAGACCTGGGCCGGTAATAATAGCCTTGCCAGAGAATATGCTTACAGAAAAAACTGATGAAAAAGCAACAAGTTTCATTGATCAAGTTTCTTCGGCTCCTTCAACTAAAGATTTAGCACAGTTTATTGAAGAAATTAAAGCTGCGGAAAACCCTGTTCTTGTTCTAGGTGGATCTATATGGTCTGAAGAAGCAGAAAAAGATCTAGCTTCTATTTCTGAAATGCTTGGATTATCAATTTTAACATCTCACAGAAGACAAAGTCTTTTTAATAATTTACATAAAAACTATGGTGGAGATCTAGGTTTAGGGGTAAATCCAAAATTAATTAATCGTATAAATGAAAGTGACTATATTGTATTGCTGGGAGCCCGATTAAGTGAAAACCCTTCACAAGGATTTTCTTTGTTTGGTATTCCAGAACATGATAAAAAAATAGTACACATTCACCCAGGTCCCGAAGAAATTGGAAGAATATATAACCCTCATCTCGGGATTGTATCTAACCCAATAGATTTTGTAAGTGCTTTAAATAATGCCCTAAAAGGGCTAAACACTAAACCATCACCTATAAAAGAAGAAAAAGCAAATCAAGCTCATGAAGATTATATTGATTGGGGTGATATGCCACTTGAGGCTCCAAATTCAGGTGTTGATCTCACATCTGCGTTTAGAACATTAAGAAAAGAAATAGAACCTAATACTATAATTACAAATGGTGCAGGTAATTATGCTGTTTGGGGACATAGATTATTTAGGTTTACTAAGCTTAGAACTCAACTTGCGCCTATTTCAGGTTCGATGGGATACGGACTCCCTGCTGCCATAGCTGCTAAATTACGTTTTCCTGATCAAATGGTAATTGCCCTTGCAGGTGATGGTTGTTTTCAAATGACTGAAAATGAATTTGCAACAGCAGTTCAATATAATGCTGCAGTCATTGTTTTGGTTATTGACAATGAGATGTATGGGACTATTAGAATGCATCAACATAAAAGCTATAAAGGAAAATATAAACATACTGGCTTAGTTAATCCTAATTTTGCCGATTTAGCTAAATCCATGGGTGGTCAAGGATATTCGGTAGACAACACTGAAGACTTTTATGATATTTTTGTTGAAGCTACTAATGGGCTAAAAAAACAACCTACCTGCTTTACTTCATATAAAAACAGGTTCAGAAATGGTTCTACCTGGTAAACGCTTTAGTGCACTTTAACATTCAATTTAAATTATTTAATTTAAAATTGTTACCTAAAACAACTTTTTGATTTTTTAGTTCCTTAACGTTTTCAGCACATACTTGTTCCATAATATTTGATAGTTCATCTTTTAAAATATCGTGAACATGATTAGCTCCTTTAGCACCTAATGCAGCTAATCCAATAATAAAAGGTCTGCCAGTCATAACAAAATCTGCACCAAGCATTAATCCTTTACAAATATCTTGTCCTGAATAAAAACCTGAATCAATAATAATTGGAAACTTAGATCCAACTTTTTTCCTTATTTCAGGTAAAATTTGCAATGTACTTGGCGCTATGTCTAGTTGACGACCACCATGATTTGAAAGATATATAGCATCAACAAATTTAGTTGTTTTAATTGCATCTTCAATATCCATTAATCCTTTTAAAATAATTGGACCTTTCCAAATATCACGAACTTCTTTTAAATAATCCCAATCTAAATAACGTTGCATTTGACTTCCAGCAAATCCAGCTTTGGATTTAGCATTACCATGCCAACTACCATCACTATATTGATCCATGGTGCCAAAAGCAGGAATACCATTTATTAAGGTTCCTATTGACCAAGATGGACAAATTGCTGCTTGAAAAAAAGTTCTCAAGTTATTTTTAGGAGGTACAGAAACGCCTGCCATTCTTAGTCTTTCCCTCCTACTAGAAGCTGGTATATCAGCAGTAATTATAAGATTTTTAAAACCAGAGTCTTTAGCTCTTTTTAGTAAGTCATTCCTAATTGCTTTATCAGCTGGTGGATAAAGTTGAAACCACCCATTTCCATCTAAATGCTTTCCAACTTCTTCAACAGAAGTGCAAGACACAGTGGATAAAGAAAAAGGTATATTATTTTTTACAGACATTTTGGAAAGTGCTATTTCAGCACCAGGCCACATTAAACTTGTCATCCCAACTGGTGCCATTCCAAAAGGTGCATCATATTCATAACCAAACAATTTTGTTTTTAAATTAGGATTTACGGTACCTTTAAGGTATTGAGGGACTAAGAAAACTTCATTAAATGCTTTTCTGTTATTCTCTAACGCTTCATCATACCCAGTCCCTGCAAATAAATACTCCGCAGCAAAATGTGGCATTCTTCTTTTTGCAACACCAACCATATCACTAACTCTTGGGTATTTATCAACCAGACTAGACAAAGCTTTCTCCATAAATATAATAATGTTATATGTTTAACATGTTATTTTTTAAAATAATAATATTTAAAATAATAGTAATAAAATTAATTATACAACCTAGAAAGATTAATTAATGATTGAAAATCCTCCATTGATACAGATTAAAAAATCTACAAGTAGAAATAGACCTTCTCAAAAACAAATTGATTCTTTCAAAGATATCCCCACTAGCTTTATTTGTGATGCTTTAAGTGGTTACGCAGCCTTAGATCCAGCGATTAAACCATTATCGATACCTGGTAAGACTGTAAATCATATAGTAGGTCCAGCGCTTACTGTTTTTTCTGGAGCGGCAGATGTGCTTGGTATGGCAATAGCTTTAAGTGAAATTCAAGAAGGAGATATAGTTGTAAATTGTGTAAATGGATTTCAGGGGACAGCAGCAGTTGGTGACCGTATTGCAGGAATGATTAGAAATAACGGTGGCAAAGGACTTGTAACAGATGGTCCAATGAGAGATTTAAATGGTATTATTGAAACTGGCTTGGACTGTTTCTGCACAGGTTTAAACCCAAACTCGCCATATAATAGTGGCCCTGCAAAAATTGGCTACTCTATTGACATTGGAGGGAAAACAGTTAATAGCGGTGATATAGTTGTAGCTGATACAGACGGAGTAGCTGTAGTTCCTTTTGATGAAATTGATGAAGTTATAAATAAATTACAAAGAATAGTTGAAGTTGAAAATGCTATGGATAAAGAAGTATCTGAAGGTCTTAAAATTTCTCAAAAAGCTCTAGATTTTATTAATAGTGACCAGGTGATTTACACTGATTAATTTATCTACTGATAAACTTTTCCATCAGTGATATTTTGTAAAAACTCCATTGAAATATTCTGGTTAATATCAATAACTTTAAAGCCTTCTTTTGTTATATCTATTACGGCGTAATCAGAATAAACTCTTGATACTACACCTGCACCTGTGAGAGGTAATGTACAGGTTTGAACCAATTTAGGCTTACCTTCTTTTGTAATATGTTGTGTCATAACAAAAACATTTTTTGCACCTGCAACCAAATCCATAGCGCCACCCACAGCTGGAATCCCTTTACCTGTAGACCAATTGGCAAGGTCTCCATTTATAGAAACTTCCATAGCACCAAGGACGCAATAATCTATATGACCTCCTCTTATCATAGAAAAACTGTCTGCATGATGGCAAAAACTTCCACCAGGCAAAATCGTAACTGGTTTTTTGCCTGCATTAATTAAATCTAAATCAATTTCGTTTTCATTTGGTGTAGGCCCCATTCCCAATAAACCATTTTCAGAGTGATAAATAATTTCACGATCTTCTTTAATATGCTGTGAAACAAGTTCGGGCATTCCTATGCCAAGGTTAACATAAGAAGCATGTGGTAAATCATTAGCAATTTTTGACGCAATAGAATTCCTATCCCATCCTTTAATAACATTTTTCAAGTCTGGATTTATCATGGATATATAATACCTTCCTCAATTGCATTTGACTCAATAATTGGATTTTCAACTTGGATAATTTTTTGTACGAAAATGCCTGGGGTAATTACATGCTCAGGATTGGTTTCATCTGGTTCTATAATTTTTTTGGTCTGAATTAAAGATTGCTTAGCTGCCATGCACATTATTGGATTAAAATTTCTAGCCGTTTTATTAAACGTCAAGTTTCCATATCTGTCAGCCACATCAGCTTTTATAAAAGCAAAGTCAGCGGAAAGAGCTTCTTCTAAAATGTATTTTTTGTTGTTAAAAACTTTTTCTTCTTTTCCTTTCGCTAACGGAGTTCCTACTGCAGTTGCTGTATAAAAAGCAGGTATGCCTGATCCTGCTGCTCTAATTCTTTCAGCTAAAGTGCCTTGAGGTACAACCTCTAATTCTATTTCACCGTTATTGTATAATTCAGGAAAAGTTATAGCTTTAGCTGACTTTGCAAATGAACAAATAACTTTTTTTACTTGCCTTTGACCTATCAATGCTCCTAGTCCTACTCTACCATTTCCAGCGTTGTTAGCAATAATTGTTAAATCTTTTGCACCATGATCAATTAAAGCGTGTATCAATTCAATTGGACTTCCAGCCTCACCAAAACCACCAAGCATAATTGTAGCACCATTAAAAACATCACATAACATTTCTGAGAAATCTGTTTTAACTTTGTTAATTAACATGTTAACCTTTGCTATTATTGATAATTTTAATTATAAGATATACTTTAAATTATATACTAAAAAAACATTAAACTGAATGGTAATAAATTATGAATTTTGAGTACTCAGAAAAAGAAGAAAATTTTCGTTTAGAAGTAAAAGAATGGCTTAATCAAACACTTCCAAAGTCATTATCCGAAAAAGTTAAAAAATATCAAAGGTTAACAAAAGAAGACTATGAAATTTTTATGAAAAATTTGAGTGCTAAGGGGTGGTTAGCGTGGCATTGGCCTGTGGAATATGGAGGTACTGGATGGAATGCGATTGAAAAACATATTTTTGAAGAAGAAATAATTAAAGCATCTGCTCCAAGAATTATTCCATTTGGAGTAAATATGCTTGGACCTGTGTTAATTGAATTTGGTTCAGAAGAACAAAAAAAATATTATCTTCCTAGAATATTAAATAATGAAGACTGGTGGGCCCAAGGTTACTCTGAACCTGGAGCTGGATCTGATCTTGCAAGTTTAAAGACTACAGCAATTGATAAAGGCGATCATTATCTTGTTAATGGACAAAAAACATGGACTACTCTTGGTCATCATGCTGATAAAATTTTCTGCTTAGTAAAAACAGATCTGGAAGCCAAACCACAGCTTGGTATTTCTTTTTTACTAATAGACATGGATACACCTGGCATAGAAGTAAAACCCATTGTTACTCTTGATGGAGAACATGAAGTTAATGAAGTTTGGTTTACAGATGTAAAGGTTCCTAAAAAAAATATAGTTGGAAAAGAAAATGAAGGCTGGACTTATGCTAAATATCTATTGACCTTTGAGAGAACGGGAATTGCAGGAGTACCATATTCAAAATCAGCATTAAATCATTTAAAAGTAATTTCAAAAAAATCTCTTAAAAATGGGAAACCTCTTATTGAGGACCCAGTTTTTTCTTCTGAAGTTGCGGAGCTTGAAATTGATCTTCTGGCAATGGAAATCTTCAATATAAGAACTGTTAGTGCTGCTGCAGAAGGTAAAGCACCAGGAATGGAGAGTTCTCTTTTAAAAATAAAAGGTACATTAGTCAGACAAAAAACAACTGAACTTCTTAGAAAAGCACTTGGACCTCAAGCTTTACCTTATTTACCAGAGCAATTTGATGAAGGATGGAATGAAATGCCAATTGGCCCAGACTATGCAGGCCCAATTGCAAAGCAATATTTTAATATGCGTAAAATATCTATATATGGAGGATCTAACGAAATCCAAAAAAATATAGTTGCTAAAGCATCGTTTGGATTATAGGGCATAATATGGATTTTTCATTATCTGAAGAAAGAAAAATGCTTCAAGAAACAGTGGCTAGGTTTTTTGAAAGCAATTACCAAAATATAAATAAGCGCAACGAAAATGTAAATTTACCAGAAGGATTTTGTAAAAATTTTTGGAAAGAAAGTGCAGAACTTGGCATTATAAGTGCCCTAGTTTCACCTAAATTTGGAGGGTTAGGTGGTGACGGTGATGACATTTCAATAATATTTGAGTTAATTGGAAAATCTTTATGCGTAGAACCATTTCTAGCGTCAGGAGTGTTGTCGAGTACTATTTTATCCTCAGTAAGTAACCCTAATTTAGATTTAATCAACCAGATTGTAGAAGGTAAGCTATTAATTGCATTTGCACATACAGAGATGAATAACCGATATGAAGATAGTTTTATAGAAAATAGTGCTTCATTAAAAGATAATAAATGGTGTCTTAATGGTACGAAATCCTTTGTTATTAATGGCGATACTGCAAACAAAGTAATTGTTTCAGCTAGGATTGATGGGGATGTAAACGACAAAGCTGGAATTGGATTATTTTTAGTAGATAACGATCAAATAAAAAACAGATCTTATAATACTGTTGATGGGTATAGAGCATCTGAACTAATTTTTGATACTACAAAAGCAGAACTTATAGCTAGAGATAATGAAGCGCTGAGCTGCATCATTAAAGCTAACTCTGCAGGCGCTCTGGCACTCTCCGCTGAAGCTTTAGGTATTATGGAAACTTGTTTCAACTTAACTTTAGATTATTTAAAAACCAGAAATCAATTTGGGAAATCAATAGGTTCTTTTCAAAGCATTCAACATAGAATGGTTGATATGATGCTTGAAATTGAACAAGTAAAATCAGCAGTGATGTTAGCTTCATCAACTTACCGATCTGATGAAAAAACTAGAGATAAAAATATTTCAGCTGCTAAAAATTTAGTTGGTAGAGTTGGTAAATTAGTTGCAGAAGAAACTATTCAATTACATGGTGGTATTGCAATGACATGGGAGTATTCAGCTTCACACTATGCAAAAAGACTTATAATGATAGACCATTTAATGGGTGATAGTGACTATCATAGAGATAGATTTAAACTTTTAAGCGCATCTAATTTGTAAGAAGTATTCTCTCTGCTTTTTTTCTAAAGTCGTAAGGAACTTCCATGGATTTTCTTTTTTCTAAATCAAAAAGAACTGCAACTATTTCTATATCCATGACTAATTCTCCAGATGTGTCGTCAATCATATGATGAATGAATTTTAGAGATTTATTCCCAATTTTGGTAAAGTTAGTATACATTGTTACTGCCATTCCTAGAGGAGCTGTTTTATAATATCTAACAGAGTAATCCAACGCAGCTGAACCAATATTGTATTTAGACCTCCAGTTATAATCGGCTCCACAATAAGTAAAAAGATGTGTGGCTGCATCAGAAACACACCCAACCTTAAACTGACTAGACCCCATTTGTGAATAATCTAAATCCCAAGTATTGACTGCTTTTTTACATGTCATAAAAGCAGTGTTGTCAATTTTTTTAGTTGGTCTATTACCTTCTAATAGTCTTAAATTTTTAAATTCTAGTTCATTCAAATATGTAGTGTTATTTGACGTAAAAATTTTATTTATAACTTCTTTTATTTTTTCAGATATGTTTAGTGAGATTGTCATTTCAAAATATGCAGACACATTTTTATTATCTGGACAAAACACTTTGTTTAATAATATTAACTTATCTTTGCTTATAGATTTTAAATTTAAAACTATTTCTAAAGAACAATTTAAATGAACTTCTTTACTAAATATACAACGTTCATTTTCTATTTCAAAACAAACCTTTTTCTTTAAATTACTAGATATTTCATTAAATAAGTTTTTAATTGCATCTGAATGTTTGCCAAAATAAAATTGTACATTCATATGTGCCATTTGATCACAATCTTCTTTTTTAACTATTCCTTTATATGCTGAATATATACCCTTTTGAGTATTAGTTGTAATAAAGGTCATATCATTTAAGTTAATTTTTTTAACTACGTATTGCTTGCTAATAATTAATTGATCTTTTTCAAAATTAATATCCTTAGATAAATAAAGGCTTTTAATAATAATTAAGTCATTATCTTCATTTTGAGACAAGTCAGAAACAACATAGATAGTACTAAAACTTTCTACTTCTATTTTTGAATGATGTAATAAAGAGCCTGTATCAATATTAATATTTATTTTTTTTTCATATAAAGATGATAAAAAGGACATTGAATCTTCTAGTACTTTATCAAGAGAAGACAATTTCATATTATAATTTAAATCAAGATCAAATTGATTAATTAGACCCCTAAAGGTTTCTAAATGTGCTTTATTCATATAATTAATATAATTAGGATTTTTCCTAATTTTTATCCCTTAACTCTAATTTAGCAACGCTCATTCTGTGAACTTCGTCAGGACCATCAGCTAATCTTAATGCTCTTGCGTATCCATATGCATAAGATAAAGGGAAATCAGAAGTGACGCCCCCTCCACCATGAACTTGAATAGCTCTATCAATAACTCTAGTCGCCATGTTTGGCGCAATAACTTTGATCATAGATATTTCTTTTCTAGCAATTTTGTTACCAACTGTGTCCATCATATGAGCAGTCTTAAGAACTAAAAGACGAGCTTGTTCAATTTCAGCTCTACTTTCTGCAATATCGTGCATAACAACACCCTGTTGCGATATAGGCTTGCCAAAAGCTACTCTTGACTTTGCTCTGTTAACCATAAGCTCCAATGCTCTCTCAGCTTGCCCAATAAGTCTCATACAATGATGAATTCTACCCGGACCTAGTCTACCCTGAGCTATCTCAAACCCTCTTCCTTCACCTAAAAGTATATTTGAAGAAGGAACCTTAACGTTGGTAAATTGAACTTCAGCGTGACCATGTGGAGCATGGTCATAACCGAAAACTGGAAGATGCCTTAAAACCTTTACACCAGGTGTATCAAACGGAACTAATATCATAGATTGCTGTTTATATTTATCTGCCTTAGTATCAGTCTTGCCCATGAAAATCATAATTTTACATCTCGGATCCATTGCACCTGACGTCCACCATTTAGTTGCATTAATTATATAATGATCACCTTCTCTGGTAATAGAACCTTGTATGTTTGATGCATCAGAGGAAGCGACATCAGGTTCAGTCATCGCAAAAGAAGAGCGAATTTCTCCGTTTAGTAAAGGAGTTAACCACTCTTTCTTTTGTTGATCAGTTCCATACCTTACTAAAACTTCCATATTTCCTGTGTCAGGTGCAGAACAGTTAAAAACTTCTGCACCTATAGGAGAACGCCCCATAATTTCACATAAAGGAGCATATTCCGTATTTGTAAGCCCAGCTCCTAGGTCACTGTCTGGTAAAAACAAATTCCATAAACCTTCAGATTTTGCTTTAGCTTTTAACTCTTCCATTATTGGAGGTATGCACCACCTTCCTCCTTCCTCAACTTGTTTTTTATAAACATCTTCGTTGTGATATACGTGTTCATTCATAAAAATGGATAGTTTTTCTTGAAGTTTCTTAACTTTATCTGAATGTTCAAAATTCATTATTTTTCCTTTATTAAATATTCGTTAAAAATGAAAGACGTTATTTGCTCTATTTATTAAGGCTTCTACTCTATTCCCAAACGTAGAAAATCTTTTATCTTTTGTTTGTCCTTTTAAATATCTTATATAAATTTGCTGAAGTATAACTGCTAATTTAAATGCACCGAAAGCATAATACCAATTTATATTTTCTAAATCAAAACCAGTTCTATTTGAATAATAATCTATTATCTCTTTCCTAGTTGGGTATAGTATATTATCAGTTGGCATAGAGGTTATAAACTTACATTCTTCATTATCATTTTCATCAATCCAATAATTTAACATATGACCAACATCCATTAAAGGGTCTCCTCTCGTACACATATCCCAATCAAAAACGGCTACTGGGTCAAACGGATCTATATTACTCCACATAATATTGTCTAATTTAAAATCATTATGTAAAATAGTAACAACCTTAGACTGTGGTAGGTTTAACCTCAAATGTGACGTTAATTTATCAAACCTAGATTTTAAATTTTCATTCTCAGTAGACTTTTTCCACCTGTCTTCCCAGCCATTTAGTTGCCTTAATGCAAACCCTTCTGGTTTTCCTAGGTCACCTAGCCCTACTTGATTTGGATTAACCTTATGCAAGTCAGCTAGAATATCAATCATTCTAAAACTTATTTTTCTAACATTCTCTTTTGAATTTGCAATATGATCATGCATTTTTTTTCTTATTACATAACCATTTCTTCTTTCAATAATATGGAATTTAGAACCTATAACACTCTCATCATCGCAGAAATATAAACTCTTAGGAGCAAGGGGAAATTTACTATTTATTTGAGACTGGACCTTATATTCTCTTAACATATCATGTGAGGATGGAGCAATCGGACCAAGAGGAGGCCTTCTCAAAACGTACTCTTTATTATCTAATTGTAATAAGTAGGTTAAATTAGCGTGGCCACCAGAAAATTGTAATATTTCGATATTATCAAAGCTGTAATCCAATTCGTTTTTTAGGTAGGTTTTTAATTTATTGAGATCTAGCTTTTCGTCTGCTCTAACATTAATTAACTCTTGATCGATAGTATTCATAATAAGTAATTATTAACGCTCCAAAATTATTTTAAAAGAAAATTAAATATGATAATCTTTTCTACTATTTATCATGTTAAATAGAATCACAACTAATAATTTATATAATTAACATTTAGGGAAAATATGGAAAACTTATTCAATTTAAAGGGTAAAATAGCACTGGTTACGGGTGGATCAAGAGGTATTGGTGCAATGATAGCTGAAGGTTTTGTTCGTAATGGAGTAAAAACATATATCTCTTCAAGAAAATCAGACCCTTGCGATAAAAAGGCAAAGAACTCTCAAAGTATGGAGAATGTATTTCCATACCTGCAGACTTAACTGACATGAACGAAATGGATAAATTAGTTACTAAAATTAAAGATAAAGAAACCAAACTTAATATTTTAGTAAATAATGCAGGAGCAGCTTGGGGTGCTTCATTTGATGACTTTCCAGAGATCGGTTGGGATAAGGTTATGGACACTAATGTTAAGTCTGTTTTTTTTCTTACTCAAAAATTAGTTGATATATTAGAGACGTCAGCAAGCACGTCTGATCCTTCAAGAATTATAAATATTGGATCCATAGATGGCCTTGGAATTCCAAGAGCTGAGACATACTCTTATCCCGCATCCAAAGCGGCAGTTCATCAACTTACAAAAGTTTTAGCTAATAGATTAGCAAACCGAAATATAAACGTTAATGCTATTGCGCCTGGACCTTTTGAGAGTAATATGATGGCCCACACTCTTGAAGAATATGGAGAACAAATAAGATCTTCAGTTCCCAGAGGAAGAATTGGCGTTCCTGAAGATATGGCAGGTGCATCTATTTTTTTATCTTCAAAAGCGAGCTCTTATATAACAGGTTCAATAATTCCTGTTGACGGAGGATCTTTAATTGCGAGAAGGCATATGGAGTAAACTATATAGCTCCAGATCTAAGGTGGCTATTAATAGCATCTATAAATAATTTTACTTTCATTGGGAGGTATCTTCTATCTGGATAAATTGCATATACCCCCCTGTCTGGAACCATAATATGGTCAGGAAGTAGGGCTAATAACTCTCCTGTTTTAATTTTATCTTTACAAAAAACGTCTGGTATTCTGCATAAACCTATACCTTTTATAGTACTATTTAACAGTAGTTCTAAAGTATTAGTATAAATAACGGGATTTGTATTAATTGTAGTTTCTTCATTAGTTTTTTTGTTTTTAAAGGTAAGGTTGGAGTTTTTATAGTTTTTATAAACAACTGAAGGGATTTTTTTTAAATCATCAGGTTTTGAAGGCATACCATATTTTTCAATTAAGCTTGGGCTAGCACAAACATGTGCAGGAAAATCACAAATTCGCCGCGCAATCAAACCTGAATCATCTAATTTTCCTATACGAATAACAAGATCATAACCCTCTTCAATTATGTTTATTTGTTTATCATCAAAATCAATATCAAGGATAACTTCTGGATATTTCTTTGCATAATTCGTTATAACTTCAACTAAAAACCTTTCTCCAAATGCCATAGGTGCATTAATTCT
>JGI20155J14468_10002590_pt1 | contig 13217 bp, 14 predicted proteins | sample COG_05_FD_14468 | JGI IMG/M metagenome (IMG submission 14468) | reverse complement strand
GGTAGCTTCGTCGATTGGATCAGGTCTTGCAAAAGCAGCAATCGCAGGTGAGGTCGATGGCCATCTCGTAGATACTTCTTTCATGATTGAGGGCGACTCTGATGTTGCAATCATTACCAATAAAGATGAAAAAGCACTCGAAGTGATTCGTCACTCTACGGCGCATCTGTTGGCTCAAGCAACGCAGCAAATATATCCTAAAGCACAGGTCACTATTGGGCCGGTTATCGATAATGGGTTTTATTATGACTTCGCTTTTAAGGATGGTTTTTCAGAGCAGGATTTGGCAAAAATAGAAAAAAAGATGAACGCTATTGTTAAGCAGAACTTGCCAATTGAGAGAATGGAGATGACGCGAGAAGAAGCCATTGAATTCTTTAAGTCGATGGGTGAGCATTACAAGGCAGAGATTATTGAATCGATTCCAACGAACGAAGTACTCTCTCTCTACAAGCAGGGCGATTTTGTGGATCTATGTAGAGGCCCTCATGTACCATCAACGAGTAAGCTCAAAGCCTTTAAGCTGATGAAGCTGGCTGGTGCTTATTGGCGCGGTGACTCAAATAACGAAATGCTTCAAAGAGTCTACGGAACTGCCTGGGAAAATAAAGATGATCTAGAGGCGCACCTTTATCGTCTCGAAGAGGCTGAGAAGAGAGACCACAGAAAGATTGGTAAAGTCCAAAACCTTTTTCACACTCAGGAGGAGGCTCCAGGAATGGTCTTCTGGCATCCTAAGGGGTGGACACTTTACCAAATCATTGTTCAGTACATGAGCCAGGTATTTAAAGATAATGGTTACCAAGAAGTGCATACGCCTGAGGTCATGGACAGAACGATGTGGGAGAAGTCAGGTCACTGGGACAAGTTTGGCGACGCCATGTTTACAACGCACTCTGAGAACAGAGATTACGCGGTTAAACCGATGAACTGCCCTGGCCATGTGCAGATTTTTAATCAGGGACTTAAATCCTATCGTGATTTACCATTAAGGCTGGCTGAGTTTGGCTCCTGTCATCGTAATGAGCCCTCAGGAACGCTCCACGGAATTATGCGCGTTCGTAACTTCGTTCAGGATGATGCTCATATTTTTTGTACTGTTGATCAGATACAGAGCGAAGTGTCATCATTTATTGATTTAACATTTAAAGTTTACAAGCACTTTGGATTTGAAGATATTGATATTAAACTCTCGACCCGCCCTGAACAGAGGGTTGGCTCTGATGAGGTTTGGGATCAGGCTGAGGCTGCACTTGCTACAGCGCTTGATGCTAAAGGGATTGACTGGGAGCTTCAAGAGGGTGAGGGTGCTTTTTATGGGCCTAAAGTAGAATTTGTCTTGAAGGACTGCCTTGATCGTGAGTGGCAGTGTGGAACCATTCAGGCAGATTTTTCAATGCCAGACCGCTTAGATGCTCACTATATCGCTGAAGATGGCTCTAAGCAGATTCCCGTGATGCTTCATCGTGTAATCGTTGGATCGATCGAGCGCTTTACAGGCATTTTGATTGAGCACTATGAAGGTGCATTTCCTTCATGGTTGGCGCCGATTCAAGCAGTTGTTATCAATATTTCTCAAAAACAAGAGGAATATACCAAGAATGTTGAGATTAATTTAAAAAAACAAGGCCTTAGGGTTATTTCGGACTTGCGAAATGAGAAGATAGGCTTTAAAATACGCGAGCACTCAATGCAACGCTACCCATACATTTTAGTGGTTGGCGATAGAGAGCAAGAAAATAATCAAGTATCTGTTCGTCGAAGGGGCGGGGAGGACTTGGGTTCAATGTCGTTAGAGGCGTTGACAGAATTAATAAATCAGGAGTAATTATTAAAAGCCCAGAAAAGGTAAAGACTAGGATTAATCAATATATTAGTGCACCAAAACTCAGAGTGATTAGTGATAGAGGTGACCAGCTAGGAATCCTAAGTAATGATGATGCTCTTGAATTAGCAGTAAACGCAGGTTTAGACTTAGTTGAAGTTTCGCCAAACGCAGATCCACCGGTCTGTCGTGTGATGGATTTTGGAAAGTTTCAGTATGAATTAAAGAAACAAAAGAGCGACGCTAAGAAAAAACAGAAAAAGACTCACGTCAAGATGATCAAGTATCGTCCAGGGACTGAGGAGGCAGATTACCAGATCAAGTTTAGAAACTTGGTCAAGTTTATTGAGAACGGCGACAAAGTCAAAGTAGTGATTTGGTTTCGTGGTCGAGAGGTTCAGCACCGAGAGTTAGGTATGGAGATGCTGGATAGAATTGAAAGTGAAACAGAAGAATTTGCCACTGTTGAGCAGAAGGCAAAAATGGAGGGTCGCCAGCTTGGCATGATGCTAGCACCCAAGTCGAAGAAAAGTAAGGCGAAAGCCCGAACAGTTGAACCCAAAGAGGGTCAAGGAGTAAATGATGCCGAAGTTAAAGACCAATAGAGGCGCTGCAAAGCGTTTCAAAAAGACCGCCAGTGGTGGTTATAAAAGTAAACACTCTCACCTGAGACATATTTTGACCAAGAAGAGTACTTCAAGAAAGCGCTCACTGCGTTCGCCTGATACGATAGAGAAGGTTGACGTACCAATGGTTAAAAGAATGTTACCTTACAGTTAAAGGAGTATTACTATGGCAAGAGTTTCAAGAGGTGTGCAGGCGCACGCCAAACATAAAAAAATTTTAAAGAAGGCCAAAGGTTACTATGGTGCTCGTTCTAAGGTTTATCGTGTTGCCAAGCAGGCGGTAATTAAGGCAGGACAGTACGCATACCGTGACCGTCGTCAACGTCGTCGCCAGTTCCGTAGATTATGGATTGTGCGTATCAACGCTGAGGCAAGAAATAATGGCTTAAGCTACTCACAATTTATCAACGGTTTAAACAAGGCTGGTGTTGAGATTGATCGTAAAGTTCTCTCAGATATTGCTATCTTTGATAAAGACGCCTTTGCTAAAATTGCAGACCAAGCAAAAGCTGGTTTAGCACAGTAGAAAAATCTTACTAAAAGACTGTAACATAGGTTACAGTCTTTTAAATAATTAAATTAGGCATTTTGATTAACAAAATTATCACCAACGCCACCAAATCTATAGCCAGTGCTATGGACTTAAAGGCTCTTGACGACTCAAGAGTCCAGTATTTGGGGAAAAAGGGTGAGTTAACTGACCTTCTTAAGGGCTTGGGAAAGCTCTCGAAAGAGGAGAGGCCTAAGATGGGTGAGGCAATTAATGAAGCCAAAGTCCAAATCCAGAAACTCATCGAGTCCCGAAAGGAGGAGCTTGAAGAGGAGATTCTAAATCAGAGACTTCTTGATGAGAAAATTGATGTAACACTTCCGAGTAGGAACTCAGAAAAAGGTAGCCTGCATCCAATCACTCAAACGCTCAATCATATTCAGGACATTTTCACTAAGGCCGGCTTTGAAATAGAGCTGGGTCCAGAAATTGAAGATGACTTTCATAACTTCAGCGCGCTTAATATTCCAGAGCATCATCCTGCTAGAGCCATGCATGATACTTTCTACTTTGATTCTAATACCGTTTTAAGGACGCACACCTCACCAGTTCAAATACGAACCCTGGAGAGGCAAAAGCCTCCGGTGAGGGTGATTGTTCCTGGTAAGGTTTATCGATGTGACTCCGATGTCACGCACACCCCGATGTTCCATCAAGTTGAAGGCCTAATAGTGGACAAAGAGGCCTCATTCTCTCAGCTCAAGGGGCTTTTGATTGATTTTTTAAGGGCCTACTTTGAGAAAGAGGACCTTAAGGTGAGATTTCGTCCATCCTACTTTCCATTCACAGAGCCCTCTGCTGAGGCGGATATTGAATGTGTGATCTGTGGTGGAGAGGGTTGCAGAGTTTGTAAAAAGTCGGGCTGGCTTGAAGTGTTAGGATGCGGCGTGGTTCATCCAAACGTATTGAAAGCAGTAGATATTGACTCTGAGGAGTATTCAGGTCTCGCCTTTGGAATGGGCGTTGAGAGACTTGCGATGCTCAGGTATAGCGTCAATGACCTCAGGCTTTTCTTTGAAAACGACGTTCGTTTTTTAAATCAATTCTAGTGCAAAGGTATTATTTATGAATATTTCAACTAGATGGTTAAGAGAGTGGGTTAGTCCAGATGTTGGCGATATTGAGCTCTCAGAAAAACTAACTATGGCTGGACTCGAGGTTGATCAAATTGCACCTGTGGCCCCTCCATTTGAAGGTTTGGTGGTCGGTCATGTTGTCAGCTGTGGTAAGCACCCCAATGCAGACAAACTGAGTCTATGCGAGGTGGATATTGGTACAGGCGAACTCCAGCAAATTATTTGTGGTGCCCCCAATGTTAAGAAAGATTTAAAAGTTGCTGTTGCAACGGTAGGGTCAGTTCTCCCTAACAAACTCAAAATTAAACGTGCAAAACTAAGAGGCGTAGAATCTAATGGGATGCTCTGCTCAGAGTCTGAAATGGGTATATCAGATAGCCACGAAGGAATCATTGAGCTCGATCCAAAAGCTAAAATTGGTGACAATGTTCGATCTGTTCTTGATCTTGATGATCAAATTATTGAGCTTGATATTACTCCCAACAGAGGTGATTGCTTCAGTGTTCTTGGCGTGGCGAGAGAGGTTTGTGTTAACTATGACCTGTCATTGCCTGAGCTAACTTTTAAAGCTGCTCAAAAAGGTAAAAAATCTTTCAAGTCATCGGTCAGTAATCCTAAAGAGTGCCCAAAGTATTTAACACGTGTGATTGAGGGAGTTGACAACACTGCTTCTACTCCAGATTGGATGGCAAAAAAACTTCAACGTGCTTCTCAGCAGCTTCATTCTCCCATCGTTGATATTACGAATTATGTACTTTTAGAGCTCGGTCAGCCGATGCATGCCTTTGATTTATCTAAGATTAATGGCAATATTAATGTCAGGTCAGCGAAAAAGAATGAAGAGCTCGAGCTTCTCAATGGACAAAACGTGAATCTATCTGAAGATACTCTAGTGATAGCCGATGAAAAATCTGCCATAGCGATTGCTGGCGTGATTGGAGGAATGGGAAGCTCAACACTCGAAAGTTCAACCGAAATTTTATTAGAGGCAGCATTTTTTGAGCCGGTTGCAATCTCTGGCATTGCAAGGTCCTATGGTCTTCATACTGAGGCTTCTCTTCGATTTGAGAGAGGGGTGGACTTCAATATGGCTCACCAGGCGATGGAGAGAGCGACCGAACTTGTCCTAGAAATATGCGGCGGCACTGCATCTGAAATCAACGAGACTATTGATGAAAAGTCATTGCCTAAACTAGAGCCAATTGAAATATCCATTGATAAAATTTCTAAAGTACTTGGATTTGATTTGGATTCTTCATGGGTAGAGTCAAAATTCAAGTTTCTTGATTTTGATTTTAAAAAGAATCAAGACGACTCATGGACGATCATACCGCCAAGTTTTCGTTTTGATATTCGTATTCCAGCAGACATCATTGAGGAGCTTGCTAGGCTTTATGGATACGACAAGATTCCAGTTCAAAGACTCTCTATCAATGCCAATATATCGAAGGCCTCACAAGCTAAAATAACCTCCAATGATCTCTCTAATGCACTAGTTCATAGAGGCTATCAAGAGGTCATTACCTATAGCTTTATTTCTAACGAGATGCATGATTTAGTGGCTCCAGATTCTAAAAAAATCTTACTACAAAATCCAATCTCTGACGACATGGCAATTATGCGCTCAAGTCTATGGCCAGGCCTCATAGATTCTGCAAAATCTAATCTCAGAAGAGGGCACCACAACCTGCGTTTCTTCGAGCTTGGTCTTTGTTTTTCTGGAATAGAGGTTGAAGGTCAGATCCAAAAAATTGCTGGGATTATCTCGGGTAATCGTCACGGTGCACAATGGGCAGGTCAAGATCGAGAGGTTGACTTTTTTGATGCTAAATCCGATGTCGAGGCGCTTTTAAATCTAAGCAAAGAAGTTTTTACGTTTGAGGCAGCTGAACATTCAGCCCTTCAGATGGGTCAAACCGCAAAAATAATGAAGGGAGGTAATGAAGTTGGATGGATCGGTGCAATGTCACCAAAACTTCAAAAGAAGCTATCGATGCCAAAAGCCTTTCTGTTTGAGCTAACTCAGTCCGAAATAGAGCAAGGCGAGACACCAAGCTACGAGGCTTTTTCATCATTTCAGGCCTCTCAAAGAGATATAGCGATTGTAGTTTCAAAAGAGATCTCTAGTGATGAACTAATCCATTCAATTCAGTCCTTAAAGCAAAATGATTTAATCGAAGTAAACTTGTTTGATGTGTATGAGGGGGAGCATATCGAACAGGGTAGTAAAAGTGTGGCCTTAAATTTAACTTATCAATCGAAAGAAGTTACTCTAACTGATGAACAATTAGCTGAAAAAGTTAGTAAAATAGTAGGTCATTTAGAAACAAAATTTTCTGCTAAATTACGATAATCAAATGTCCCTTACAAAACAAGATATTGCCAACACCCTCGTTAAAAAAACAGATCTCACACAAACTCAAGCATTAGCACTCACTAATCAATTCTTTGAGCAAATCATAGAGACTCTAAAGACGGGTGAGGAAATTAAATTATCAAGTTTTGGAAACTTTGTTGTCAGAGAAAAAACTCCGAGGCCAGGAAGAAACCCCAAGACTGGTGAAGAGGTGATGATTAGTGCGAGAAAAGTGGTTACCTTTAAGGCTGGTCCTAAGCTCAAATTAGCAACCCAAAACGGTAAAAAGTAACCCTAGTCGGTTATTGCGACCATAAAACCTTTTAAAATTGGAATCACAGATTGCATCACAAGATGCTGCTGATTCTCGTCCTCTGTCTTGCCACTGGCAACTCTCTTTTTTATAGATGGGGCGTAGTCATCATCAATTGAAAATGAGGCAAAAAGAAGCTCCATCGATTCATCAGACTCACCCTCGTTTTGAACCAACTCAATATCATAGACTGCGCTTGACTCCTCTGTTTGTTTATTGACAAATAGAATCGTTTCGTTGAAGTGAAGAAAGAAGCGTTCGGCTGGACACTTTGATGATTTTTTTAAATCCAGCTCGCCTTCATTCATAGCACTCGCAATCTGGTCATAATGCTGATCAGTAAGTCTGACATAACGCGTATCCAGATAGTCTCCAAGCTCATTATCGCCTTCGTATTCTTTGATATAGTCAATTAGCTCTTTAAGCATGCGTTTAGGGTTTTAAGATTGAGATCAGAATTTTATCAAAGATTTACTTCGATTTACCAAATTGAATTTGATATATGTCAAAGATAGTAATCGACATTGCAGCAATAATGGGTCCAATAAATAGACCTAAGATGCCAAACTTTATAATTCCGGCAAGAGTTGAGAGAACGGTAATGAGTGTATGGTTTAATGGACTCTGATGTTTCATTGAACTTGAGAGTTTCATAATAATGACGGGTCTCAAAAAATTATCAATAATGGTTCCCGCTATAACTGCACCAAAAATAATAATAATTAAGGCGCTCGTTGGCTCTCCAATGGCAAAAAGATAGATGGAGAGTGGAAGCCATACTAGAACCCCTCCAAGGATAGGAATGAAGCTGGCAAGTGCCATCGCTACACCAAAAAATAATGCGGGTAGGCCAACCATCATGACACCGATTGCAAAAGCAACTCCTTGCGTAATGGCTACAAGAAAAACACTACCAACCAGGGTTAAAGAGAGGCCTGAGAACTGATTAAGGAGCAGGTCATCTATCTTGTTATCCAGTGGTGAGACTTTCCTAACCTTATCAATAAAGGTGGGCCCATCAATATAAAAGTAGTAGAGTGAAAAGATAGTGATAATAACAAAAAAGATAAACTGACTAGAGAGGCTAGTAATACTTTTAAGGATAATGATTGAAAAATCAGTAACTCCTACAGCGATACTCTCTAGATTATTTCTTAGTGAATTATCAAGGAATTCTCGTATCGACTCTGTGAGAGGAAGACCCATAATAATTTCATCCGTAATTCTATTTATTTCGCTGAGCTGAAAGTCACTCTGAAGTTTATTTATCAGCGCTGTTGTCTCGATACCACTAACAAGAAGAATATATCCAAGAGGCAGTATTAATAGAATAGTGACTGCGAGCGTCATGATTAGTGCCGCCATATTTTTTGACCTGTTCTCAGAGAGTCTTCTAAAGCTGCCATAAGTTGAGATGCAGATTAATAGCGATAGGAAGAGGTAAGCAATGAATGGAGTGAAAAGCCAAACAATGGCTAGAATGGATAAAGCTAGAAGTATTAATACTAGACCATTACCATGACGGTTGTTAACACTTTCAGCCACATAGACTCCTTGAAGTTATCTCTACTAACTGAGATAAAGTATACTATATTGTTTTAAATATTAAACAAAAATACATGGAAACAGCTTATCTTGCCGGCGGATGTTTTTGGTGTGTTGAGGCCATTTTTCAGCGCATAAACGGTATCACTGAACTCAAAAGCGGCTATTGCAATGGCTCCACACAAAACCCGTCCTATGAATCTATATGTACCGGTCAAACAGGTCACGCTGAAGTGGTTAAAATTGATTTTGATGAGAGCATAGTCTCGTTTGAAGAGTTACTAGAGGTCTTTATTGCAACCCATGATCCGACGAGTCTCAATCAGCAGGGCGCAGATAAAGGGACTCAGTATCGCTCAGCCTGATCCAACTAGTCTCAATCAGCAGGGCGCAGATAAAGGGACTCAGTATCGCTCAGCCATCTTCTATGTGAACGATTCACAGAAAGAGATTGCAAGCTCAGTGATTGGGAATATTAAAGGAGCAGTCACTGAAATTTCAGAGCTCGATGTTTTTTATCCTGCTGAGAGTTATCATCAAAACTACTTTAACGATAATTTGAATCAACCTTATTGCCGAATGGTTATTTTGCCAAAAATTCAAAAGTACTTTAGAGACTAAGATTTATGGAAGATCAGGAGCTTCTCAGATACTCTAAACAAATCATGTTGCCCCAGGTTGATGTTGAGGGTCAGCAAAAAATCATGGATTCTACTGTGCTTATTGTAGGCATGGGAGGGCTTGGGTCTCCGACAGCACTTTACTTAGCAGCAGCTGGTGTGGGCCATATTGTAATTGCTGACTTCGACCAAGTAGAACTATCTAACTTGCAAAGACAAATCATTCACCAGACTAAAGACATAGGTGACGATAAAGTAAATTCTGCAAAAAATAAATTGATAGATTTGAATCCAGAAATCAAAGTCACAATTGCAAATGAGCTCATTCATACTGACAACCTCTCTGACTTAATAAAAGATGTTGATATTGTTTTAGATGGAACGGACAACTTTGAGAGCCGTTTTGAGATTAATAAGGTTTGTGTTGATAATAAAAAACCATTGATTTCTGCAGCTGTGGTTCGATTTGAAGGACAAGTCTCTGTCTTTAAGGGACATGAAAAAAATCTACCTTGCTATCAGTGTCTATACTCGATTGAAGGTGAAGAGAATGAGAGNTGTATTGATAATGGCGTGTTGGCTCCAGTTGCTGGTTTAATTGGAACCATTCAAGCNCTNCAAGCTATNAAGGTTATTTTAAACCTTGGGGANCAGTTAAGTGGCTCTTTGCTTTTAGTTGATGCACTTGATTTAAGNTTTAGAAAGGTCAAAATTGGGAAAGATCCAAAGTGTCNTNTTTGTAATTGAAAAAAAGATTCGCTTTGNATTTAGGAGNTANAAATGATCAATTTTATTAGTATTTTAGTTTCAGTAGGTTTNGGCTATTTGTTTTTTAGAATTGCGAGACCGAAGAATGAATTGTCNTCTAAATCCATTTTNTANGGGAGAACATTCTTAGCATGGAGTCTTTTTGCTTCCACTTCGTTTTATATTAGGCCATTTGTAATAGATCAGAATCTTAATAATGTAATCTATTGGTTTATGATGTCTGCACCGTTTGCCATATTTGCTTTTGCTTTTGGCTTTCTTTATGGAAAATTTAGAAAGTAATATCCTAGTTTATTCGGGGCGTAGCGCAGCCTGGTAGCGCACTTGACTGGGGGTCAAGTGGTCGCAAGTTCAAATCTTGCCGTCCCGACCAATTCTGACTGAAATTATAACTTTGGTTCATGTGCACCATCATTTGGTTTAAGTGAGTCTGCAGCTTTTTTCTCGCGCTGGCTGATGTAGATTGTTGACATAAAAATTATGAATCCTCCAACCCAGGTCCAGGTACCAGGAATTTCAGAAAAAATTATCCATCCTAAAAGAGCAATAATTGGCAGTTTTATAAATCCGATTGGCTCAAGGCTAGTAATTTCAGCCATGGCGTAGGATTTGGTCCATGCAAAATGTGCCAGTGTTGCTAAAATTGCAATGCTCCATAGGTAAAGCCAAGTCTCAAAATTGGGCCACTGCCAAACTGCAATAGCAGGCACAAAAGTAATTGGAATAAGCATTATGACCATCCACAAAATAATTGCCTGAGGGGTATCAGTCAGAGTAAGCTTTTTGACTACTAGAGCATTAATTGACAGTGCTAATGCTGAAATAATTGCTAGTATTATTCCAAATGACAAGCCAGTAAATCCTGGCTGGACAATTATCAGCATACCAATAATTCCAACAATAATGGCAGCAATTCTTCTAGCTTTAATTATTTCGCCTAAAAATAAAGTGGCTCCAATAGTTATAAATAATGGCTGAGAGAAACTTATTGCAGTAGCCTGTGCAAGTGGTATGAGAGTCAGGCATGCAAAGCCTGCAATCATTCCAATGGCGCCAATTAAAGCCCTTATATAAAATAGCTTAGTGTTTTTCATTTTTATTGAAGCCAGACCTGCGGATCTGATAATTGGCAACATTACAATGAAGGCTAAAAGATTTCGGAAAAAAACAACTTCAAGAACATGTATGTTTTCTGAGGCTTTTCTAATTAGAACTACCATGATTGAAAACAAAAGTATGGATAGAATATTGAGATTTATTGCTTTGGATTGGGGGCTTTGCAATAAAAAAAAATTAATAATCTTGATGTGATTTAATGGCTTGCTTTTCAATTGAAAGTCTCAATTTTTTTATAGAGAAACTATACCTGAATTAGGCTTAATTTAAGATATAGATGAAGCCAAGCCAAGTTTAGGAGTTTAAAAGTTTGAAACCCCTGAATCTTAAAGATTACTTTAAAAATTTTTCTAGCTCATTTATAGAAATTTTTAGGGCGTCACTAAAAATCTTAATATCAGAAAATTTTAAATTACCAGGATAAGTCTCCATATCAGAAATTTTTGAAACATCAGTTTGCATTTGAGCTGCTAGTTCTTTTTGAGACAAACCCAAAAGCTTTCTTTTTTCAATAAATAAGTTACGAATTGCTTGATGTCGATGATTATTAAATAGGTCTTTTTGGCTATGAAAATCCATCGGTTTTAAAATTAAATCAAAAGATTAATTATAGTTCAAAATGAAATTTATATCAAATTTATCAATATAAATACTTTGATTTTCAATAATATATAATATCACCATGAAAAATGAGTCAGGTGGAAAGGTGTTATTTAACGAAGAGTGCAGTATCTGTAACTTTGAAATAAAGCATTACAAAAAACGATCTCAGCTTCAGTATGAGAACTGCAGTCAGAGAGGTGACAAATATCTTAAAGCTCTTTATGTGGAATTTCCTGATGGCAGAGAGATCAAGGGTGTGGATGCATTTATATATGTCTGGAGCAACACCAAAGGCTATGGCTGGCTAGCCAAATTCGTGAGCTTACCAGGAGTATTTACTTTCGCAAAGTTGTTGTATGCCTTTCTTGCATTTATTCTTTACTGGCGTTTCAAAATTTTCAATCGTACACTTTCTAGCTAAAGTCTAGAATAATTCAATATGAATCACAATTCATCAATGCTTACTCATAAAAGAGTTTTAAGTGTAGCTATTCCGATTGTACTAGCCAATGCAACCATTCCAATTTTGGGTGCAGTCGATACAGCAGTTGTTGGTCAGATGGGGTTAGCTGCTCCAATTGGTGCTGTTGGAATTGGAGCTATTATTATCTCAGCTATTTATTGGCTATTTGGCTTTCTAAGAATGGGAACCACGGGACTAACCGCTCAAGCTATTGGTTCAAATGATCCTTCAGAAACATCAGCCCTACTTATAAGAGGAATCCTTATTGGGCTGTCAGCGGGTCTAGTTCTAATCATTACTCAAATACCTCTTTTTGGAGCGGCTCTCGGTCTAGCTCCTGCCTCCTTTGAGGTTGAGTCTCTGGCAAAAGAGTATTTGCAAATAAGGGTCTATAGTGCTCCAGCAGCAATAGCTATTTTTGGAATTACAGGTTGGCTTATTGCTAGAGAGAGAACGCGCGCAGTCTTGATCCTTATGCTCATTATTAATTCCATCAATATAGTTTTAGATTTTATTTTTGTTCTCAAGCTAGGTTGGGGGGTTGAGGGAGTTGCGTTTGCTACACTTGTTGCAGAGTGGATTGGACTTGCGTTTGGATTGTGGCTTGCTAAAGAAGGATTCAAAGATGGCTACTGGAGAAATTGGAGTCAAATTTTTGATAGAGCAAGGCTCGTCAAGATGGCCAAAGTTAATAGTGATATTTTGATTCGATCGGTTCTACTTGAGATAGCCTTTGTAAGTTTTCTATTTCTTGGCTCAAGCTTTGATGACGCAACTTTAGCGGCAAACCAGGTGCTGATTCAGTTTTTAAATATAACTGCCTATGCTATGGACGGCTTCGCTTTTGCAGCTGAGGCATTTGTAGGGCAAGCGCTTGGTGCACGAAACAGAGCATTGTTTCGAAAGTCAGCCATTATGACAAGTCAATGGGGTTTTGGGTCCGTTGTCGTTATGGCTTTTATTTTTGCTGTTTTTGGCAGCAATATTATTGATGTTATGACCACGGCGGAAAATGTAAGGGAGGTGAGCCAAGAATACTTGCCTTGGATGGTTCTGGCGCCTCTAGTTGGAGCAGCTGCATGGATGTTAGACGGCATTTTTATTGGCGCTACCAGAACAGCTGACATGAGAAACATGATGTTTATTTCGTTCTGTGTTTATCTATTGATGTTGGCACTGCTTTTACCAAGATTTGAAAATCATGGACTCTGGGCTTCACTTATTATTTTCTCGATAGCCAGGGGGGTGACTCTTGGTTATAAGTATCCTAAGCTCGAAGCGTCTGTAGAAAAGTAATTTAAATTGTTAGTCTAGGTAGCCAAATTTACCACTGTTGAAATCATCTATGGTTTGCCT
>JGI20155J14468_10002585_pt1 | contig 13229 bp, 14 predicted proteins | sample COG_05_FD_14468 | JGI IMG/M metagenome (IMG submission 14468) | reverse complement strand
AGCAACTGAAAATGAGACAAAAGTTATTCTAAAAGAAATAAGCAAATCAGTACTTAAAGTAATTATGATGGCTAAGTTAGAGCAAATCTTAAACTTAGATTAATGAGCTTTGAGATATCACAAAGTTTTAAAATAGAATCTGCTAGCTTGAAGGAAGTTAGAGTTTTTGCAAGAGAAGTATTTAAAAAATCAACTATATTTGAAAAACATACTGATGATTTAGTCCTTGCTTTAGCAGAAGCCGCCCAAAATATTGTTAAACATGGTTATAATAACCAACCTACAGAAGATGAGATGAAAATTATTATTAAGTTTGATAGTAATATTTTATCAATGGAATTAATGGATAAGGGAAAACCAGTTGTACCGTCAAATATTAAACCAAGAGATTTAGATGATATTAAATCCGGTGGCCTTGGAACTTTTTTTATCGGTCAAATTATGGATGAAGTTGTTTTTAAAACTACAAAAATTAATTGGGTTAATCACTTAATTCTTACAAAAGCTTTTTAAAATATTAAATTTTCAACCACCAATAATTGCACCTACATTAAATATTGGTGAATACATTGCAATCATTAATCCGCCAATCATCGTACCCATAAAAACAATCATTATAGGTTCAATTAAACTGGACATATTATCTACTGCTGTATCAAACTCCTCTTCATAATAACCTGATACCGAATTAAACATTTCATCCAAATTTCCAGTTTGCTCACCAACAGAAATTAACTGACTGAATGTTGGAGGAAAAACTTTTTCTTTCATAAATAGTTTTGTCAATGTGTCACCTGAAAAAACTCCCTTTTTAACATTTTCTAAAGCAGTAGTTACAACGTCATTGTTACTAACTGATTTTGCTATCTCAATACTTTCTAAAAGATTAACACCTGCTGCACTTAGATTTCCCATTATTAAAGCTATTCTTGCAATCAATGATTTTAAAATCATGTCGCCAAATACTGGCATTTTAAGAACTTGATTGTGCCATTTATATCTTATCGCTGCAGACTTTGTTGTTGCAACTTTAAAGATTACATAAATACATATAACTACAATTAATAATGTACCACCCCCAGAGCCTCTCATAAAATTACTCGCTGTCATAATTGCAGCAGTTGATGCTGGTAATGCAACGCCCATTCCCGAATACATTTCTGCGAAAACTGGAACTACTTTAATTAACATAAAAACCATTACTATAATTGCTGTAAAAAACATCACAGCAGGATACATTAAAGCTCCTTTAATTTTCTTTTTTACTTTCTCTCTTTTTTCAAGTGAAACTACTAATTTCATTAAAAAATCATCTAATTTACCACTGGCTTCTCCAGCTTTAATTAAGTTGATGTATATATTGTCAAAGATATCTGGGTACCTTTCAAAACATTTGGATAATGTGATACCTCCTTCAAGATTTCTTCTAATTTCTTCAATAATTTCTTTTAAGGTTGGGTGTTCTATCTGATCTCTTAACATTCCAAGCGTACTCAAGATTGGCAAGCCTGCTTTAACCATAGTTGCAAACTGCTTTGAAAACATCATTGTATCTTGAGGGGTGACTTTTTTCTTTCCAAAAGAAAAACCACCTCCTTTTTTCTTTTCTTTAGCAGCAGCTTTCTTTTTTTTTGTTCTTGTTAAATTGGTTATAATAATTTTTTGTTCTTTTAATTTAAATGATGCTTCTTCTTGACTTAAAGCTTCAATTTCACCTTCGATATATTTTCCAGCTGAAATACCTTTGTATGTAAAAGTTTCTGATGACATTAAATTTAACCTTCTGTTGAAAGAACCCGATCGTATTCTCTAAAGTTTAAATCGCCTGTTAAAATCATTTCACGTCCCATATCTTGCAAAGTTCTAAAACCTTCTTTAACAGCAATCTCTTTTATCTCTGGTGTAGTTGCTCTCCTTAAAATTGCTTCTTTGATTGGTTTTGAAACACTTAGGATTTCATAGATACCCATTCTACCTTTGTAGCCTGAGTCTTTACATTCACTGCAACCTTCTCCTTTTTGGACCTTTGCTCTTGAAGCTTCCTCAATAGTAAAACCAAACTCAGCTAAAGCTTTAGGGGTAATATCCTCATCTGGAATTCTACAATTTGGGCAAGTTTTTCTTGCTAATCTTTGAGCTAAAATCAAAGTAACTGCTGCACTAATTAAATAATCTGGAGTACCCATATTTTGAAGTCTAGTAATTGAACTTGGGGCATCATTTGTGTGAAGTGTACTAAAAACTAAGTGACCTGTTAATGCAGCTTTCAAACCAATGTCTACTGTTTCTTTATCCCTCATCTCACCAATAAGAATAATTTCAGGGTCTTGTCTTAAAAAAGATCTCAATGCTCTTTGAAAATCATAACCAATATCATCTTTAATTTGAACTTGCCCCACTCCATCTAATTCGTACTCAACAGGATCTTCAGCTGTTAAAATATTAAGGTGAGGTTTAGATACTTCTTTTAAAATACTATAAAGTGTTGTTGTTTTACCAGATCCAGTAGGACCAGTAACTAACACAAGACCTTGAGTTCCATGAATTGCTTTTCTTAANTTTTTTAAATCTTGTTCTTCAAAATTTAATTGCTCTAAACTAATGTCTCCTGCATCTTTNTTTAGAACCCTCATTACAATTCTTTCATTNGTAGCTGTGGGTAAAATTGAAAGACGAAGATCAATTACTTTGCCATCTATTNTAAAAGGAATTGCTCCATCTTGTGGCAACCTTCTTTCNGCAATATCTAATTTGCCCATAATTTTAAAACGAGTTACTACAGCGCCATAATTTGAATGTAAAAATTTTGCAAAGTGCTCTTGTTCTGCCAAAATACCATCCGTTCTATATCTTACTCTTGAAGAAAACCTAAATGGCTCGATNTGAATATCAGACACTCCTTGTTTAATNGCTTCTGCAACTACTGCNGTACTNAATTTAATAACATCAGACTCGTTTTCAATTGCTTCAATTTCTTCTTCTGGACTTTCATCTAGAAGTTCAGCACTTTCATCAACGTCATAATCAAATGTTTTAACTTTTTCTTTTTCTTGAACAGCGTTAGCCTCTTGGATATTTTTTATAGTTGTCTCACCATCTTTAGCTAAAGCTCCTATAAAACTTGAGATTTGAGAAATTTTTGCACCATGTAATTCAATTTCTTTTTTTGTAATAGTTTTAAGATTTCTCATTAAACTTAATTTAGAGCTATCAGGTATTGCAATATGTAAAATATTTCCATCAATCTTAAATGGAGCAATAAAGTTCATATTAATATAATTTGATGGCAGAATAGTTTTTAATTCATCTGTAATTTCAATAGTTGTTAAATCTATAATTTCTAATGATTGCTCACTTATTAATAAATCTAGAATTTTATCTTCATCTGTTAATTCTAATTGAAAGACAGCCTCTAGCTGAGTTTTATTTTCATTTGTAGATATTTTTTTAATATTAATTAAATCTTTTCCTGAGATGACATCTTGGTCTATTAGAATGTTAATTAAATTAACTTCTGCTTCACGACTAATATTAATCATTATAAAATTCTTGGTGCTATAAATACTAACAATTCATCTAAATTATCAGATGAAGATTTTCCTTTAAATAAATTTCCAATTACTGGAACATTTCCAATGCCTGGTGTTTGCTCTTTACTATTAGCAACTACATTTTTTTTAATTCCACCAATTACCACAATATCACCATCAGCTACTAAAAGTTTGGTTACAATTTCCATTTTATTAATTGGAGGCTCATCTCCACCTGCTGATCTATTTGGAGTATCGTTATTAACTTGAATGGTTAACAATACATTTCCATCCCCAATAATACTTGGCGTTACTTCTAATTTTAATGCAGCTTCTTTAAATGAAGTTGAAGTTGTTCCATCAGATGTTGTTTGATATGGAATTTCTTCACCTTGTGTTACTGTTGCAGATTGATTATCTAGAGTAAAAATTTTAGGATTTGAGATTGTTTTACCCATTCCTAACATTTCAAGTGCTGTAATTTCTGCCTTTAAAACTGCTGAACCTGTTTTCTTTAAAATACCAATACCACTTGTAGCACCCGTTGCAGCAAAATCTGTTAATTGATCAGAAGTTGATTGTAAAGCTCCAGTCGTACTAGATATTGAGCTTCCTGCAGTACTTCCATCACCACCTGTAATACCACCAAAATTTTTACCTTTTCTTAGATAATATCCACCCAATCTTGTCCCCAATGCTCTTTCAAAATCAGAATTAGCTTCGACTATAAATGCTTCAATTAAAACTTGTTTAGTTCTAACGTCTATCTCTTTCATTACTTTATCGACAACATCTAAATCTTTTTCTTTTCCTCTTACAATGATAGATCTTGTTGTAACTTCTTCAGTAATTTGAATAGGACTATAACTTCCAGCATCGCCTCCCTGAGCAGTGAACAATTCATCTAACGTTGCTTTAGCTTGTGCTGGACTTATATAATAAAGTCTAAATATTTCTGAAAATATTGGTTCAACACTATCTTCCATTTCAACTTTTTTCTTAAGGGCAGAAGCTCTTGTTGATTTATAAGTTTCTTGTTGAGTAAGAGTTTCTGGAGAGTGTATTCTTATTAAATTACTATTAATATCAACGTCTGAGGCATAATTTTTCATATCTAGTAAAGCTTGAAGAGCTTTATCCCAAGGAACATCTACTAATTCAGCTGAAATTGCTCCTGCAACTTCTTCTCCAACTAACATGTTTATTTCACCAATTTTACCCATCAACTTCATAGTTTCTTTAAAATCTAAATTTTGAAATTTAAGAGATATTCTTTGTTTTAGCTTTGGATATTGGTCAGAAATAATTAAATAGTTTCTTTGTTTTTGAGAAGATATTTTTTTTCTTTTTCCTAATTTTCTAGTATCGCCTTCAATAGGCTTTGGTCCCATTTCAAGAGTTTTTGCTATTTCTGATTTTCCTGCTTTTCTAATATCGTCTTTAATTAATGGAGTGTTGTGTTTAAACGGTTTATTATATTTTTTTTGAAAAGTAGAATTAGCACATCCATTTAAAATCAGTGCTAAAGAAATTACTGTAAATATAGAGAGATATTTTTTAATATTCATTTGTCTCCCTTATCTGATTATTAAAATCTATAATTAAATAAGCTTTATCCTCTTTTTCAAAAATTGCCTCTGTAATTCTTAAATCAATTAATTTAACTTTGCCAAGAAACTGGCCTATTGTTAAATTTACAAATTCACCACTTGAATTTACTAATGATATATAGCTGTGATCTTTACCAGATATTAGGCCTGCAAGTTTAAAATTATAAAGGCTCATCTCATCTTCTTGTTCACCATCTGGAATATTCATATTAGCACTTGAAGATGCTTCGTTACCTGCAAAAGGATCGTTTAAAGGCACTTCTTCATCATCAATATTTTCTAAAGTCTTTTTGGTTTTATTTTCTAAATCTTCCACAACCTCACTAGCTTTTTTTACTACTCCACCATTGTCATCAGCATAAATATTAGCGAATGTAAAAAAACTAAAAAATAAAATTATCAATATTTTAAAAAAATTCATCTGGAAGTCCCACTATTGTTAATTCACCTGTTGCAATTATCGCTCCGGTTGTGCTTTGTTGTACTACACTTATCATCTCTTTGTCAAAATTTAACATTTTTTTAGATTTAGAGATATCTCTTTTAAATTTGATATAACCTAAAAAATTACCTGTTATTTCATATCCAACTGGTATTTTATAATAAGAAACAGAAGATAAATCTAATTCTGTTTGCTCAACAGCCCCATCTTTTAAAACTGGTTTTGGTTTTTGTTTTTCAATTTTTGAAATCACCAAACCATTAACTGCTGCAAATTTACTTAAGCTTGAATATAAATCTTCAACTTCAGCCTTTGAGTGAAATAATGCTGAGGAGTTTTGATATTCAGGAGTAATTTTTTTAATTCTAGTTTTCATTGTAATAATTTCATTATTCATCGCTAGAATTTCATTTTCTTTTAAAATTTTATCATCATGCTGAGCTTTTTTTTCATTTACGATTGGATTTAATACAGCATAATAAATTATTAAAAAAAGTACGATTGCACCAAAACCAATACCAAATTTAATATAGGTTTTTTTATCTACCCCTTGCAGTTTTGCCTTTAAGTCTTCTACATTAATATTTTTTAAATCCATTAACTTTTCTCCAATACGCAGGCTATTCTAAAACCCTTCATAGTAATTTTTCCAGCTTCCTGACTGGGTAAACTCATACTTGCAAGTGAAGCCTGGGCAATAAGTTTTTTTCCATTTAAATTGTCAATTAATTTTAGAATATCTTGATCACTATATGCTTCACCCTCAATAATTATTAAATCTGAACCATTATACTCTACTGATTTAAACCTTACTCTTTTAGGAACCGATGAAGCAACTTGAGCCAATGCTCTAAAACTTACGGTTTTATTAGAAACTATTGATCTACTTAATGTTAAAGATTTATTAATTTTTCCCAAATCTTTAGCAACTTTATTTTTTTCCATTGTCTTAAGTTCATGATCCGTAACTACCTGATCATATCCATCTAATTTTTGATTAAGAGTATTAATTTGCCAAAATGCAAATCCAAATAAAGCAACATAAATAATAGCAACTACTCCTACGACCCCTTTAAAAGCAAAATTAGAATAAGCTTTAGCTTTTTTTTGAGCAATCATGTTGTCACGATTTGGAAGTAAGTTAATATTTTTAACTGCAGTTACAAATTTAAAGTAACCGAATACATCTAGCTTTCTAAATGCAAGACCAATAACTGATGCAAAATAAGATCTATTTTGATAATTAACATTTTCTTCAAGTTGTGCTGGAACTTTAATTTCTTTAATTGGATCAAATAAATTAAATCCAGTATTAACCAAATTTTTTCTAAAACTTTCCAAATAAGTGTCAACATTAGTTAAGTTTGAAACAACTTTTAAATTTCTAATTCTTTTTTCGTACTTGGTTTCAAAATCTTGAATAGCTTGTTTTACTTGTGTTGTGTATCTTCTAACTAGCGCATCCATTTCTTCTTGGTTTTCAGACAACTGAAGAGTATTACGGTCAGCTCCACGAATAAAGATATCTGTTATGATTGGATTGTTTTCGTATAAAATCATTACATAGTTTTCGTCTAATCCAAACTCTAGAATTGCAGTTAAATTAGCATCTTCAATTGATCCAGAAATTTGATTTATCTGATCAACTGCTGATTTTAATGCAAAACATTTAACATCAATTATTACAGCGTTTAATCCACCTTTTTTTATAATAGAAGTATAACTGTTGATGTCAGATAATTTTGAAGCAACAAATAAAATATCCATAGTATTTGCTTTTTCATCTCTATTAATTACTTGATGAAATATTGAATAATCAGCTAAGTTATCTGTAAGTTGAACTAAGTTTTCCCATAGAGAGTCTGATTTAATTGCAACTCCTAACTCTTCCTCACTCATTAAAGGTGCTGTTACTACCCTAATGATTGCACTTGTAACTGGTATAGCAATTGCAGCGTTCGAAGTTGTAATTTTAGATTTCTGTAAAGCTACTTTTAGCTGATCACCCACTAAGTCTGCGTTGTCTAAGACTGTTCCACCCTCAGGCATTCCTTCAACTTTATGAACAAAAAATTTTTCTAAAACCCACTGATTTGATTTATTGGATGTTAATTGTGCTAATCTTATTTCAGTAGGAGTTAATTCAACACCAACTACATCTTCACCTTGAGCAGCTTTTTTACCCACTCTATTTTTAAAAAAATTTTCTAGAAATCCTTTTTTCTTAGGCTTAGCGCCAGTATCAGGAGCAATATCACCTTCTTTTTTTTTGTTTTTTTTAAGTAAATTACTAAAAGGATTTTTCATATTTTCAAAATAATTACAAATGCATTAATATTACCTTAACTAATGTAAATCAACTATTACTCGAACTATTATAATTAACACTTTTAATTATATATTTGATAATATTTAAGGATAAGATAGGTAAATCATTATGTTTGAAAAATTAGAAGAATTAGCAAAAAATAATAAAAAAATTTCTGACTTCCATATTAGAGCAGGATCACCCCTAGCTTACCGACAAACAGGTGAGATATATATGGTGCAGGAGGTCTTGGTTAAGCCACAAGATCTTAAAGATTTACTTTCAATGAATTGTAATGAAACTGAACTTGAAAAATTTGAAAATACTCATGAATTAGACTCTGCTGTAATGTTAAGTGGTTTAAGATTTAGAGCAAACTTTTACAAAACTATTAATGGACCAGCTGCAGTATTAAGAAGAGTTGAAAGCAAAATTCCAAGCATGGACCAATTTGATCTACCTCAATCACTATATGATATTGTTGATTTTCATAAAGGTTTAGTCCTTGTTACTGGACCAACTGGTTCGGGAAAATCAACTACACTTGCTGCAATTGTAAATGAAATTAATAAAACAAAAACTGCAAATATATTAACTGTTGAAGATCCCGTAGAATTTATACATCAAGATAATAAAAGTATTATTTCTCATAGAGAAGTTGGAAAACAAACTCAATCATTTGCAAATGCATTAAAAGCTGCTTTGCGTGAGGACCCTGATGTAATTTTAGTTGGTGAGATGAGAGATTTAGAAACAGTAAGTCTTGCCTTAACTGCAGCTGAAACAGGTCACCTAGTTTTTGGCACACTTCACACAAGTGGAGCACCAGCAACAATAAATAGAATTATAGATGTGTTTCCACCTGAACAACAAGAACAAATTAGAGCACAAATATCTACTTCTTTAAAAATGGTAGTTACACAAAGATTACTTAAAACAAAAGATGGTGATGGAAGAGTTGCTGCTTTTGAAGTCATGAAATGTACTCCACCTATACAAAACTTAATACGTGAAGCAAAAATTCATCAAATCCCAAGTATAATGCAAACGTCCGTGAGAGATGGTATGATCACTATGGAAAAATCATTAGAAGAGTTAGTTAAAAATGGGAAGATCGATCAAAGTGCTGCAAGATCAGGACATTAAAGGTTTTACACTTTTAGAATTATTAGTAGTTGTTGCTTTAGTCTCAATTATAACTGCAATAGGTATTCCAAATTTCAATGAATGGAAAAAAGAAAGAGAAGTAAGAGTTGCTGCTGAAAAAATTGCAGGAGTTTTATCTGGAGTAAATGCTCAAACTAAAAGAGGATCTTATCCATATGTTCAAATGCTTATTACATCTAATATGACTATTTCAGGGTCTACAGGAAACTTTCAGGGAACTTTAGTTTCAGGTAGAGGGATGACAAAAACTAATTTAACTACCAGTTTGAATTCTGGTAAATTTCCAAATTGTGATATGAATGTTACGATGCAAACTGGTTCAGGTAAATGGGAAATGCCAAGCTTTGCTCATGAATTAAAAAATATATATCTTCATGTTGGTAGCACTAACGCTATTTGTTTTTCTGCTGATGAAAAGTATTATGCTGTTAATGGCAACAATTTGCCCAGAAATAAAAATATAAGACTAGATCAAGGAACAACTGATCGATATATTATAGTATGTTCCTACCAAGACGCAAAAAATGCAGGAAAATGCGGCACAAGTTCACCGGGGTTAAAAAAACCAGCATATCTGATACAATGGTCTAGGTTTGGAAATATTAGAAAGTATAGATGGAGTGGAAGTGATTGGGTTAGATAAAATTAAAAAAAGAGCTAATGAAAAAGGTGTAACAATCTTAGAAGCTTTAGTCTCAACTGCAATTATTGGTATTGGATTTGTTGCGGTATTTCAGATGGTTCAATATTCAATAAGATCAATTGATGTCTCAGGTGAGAGAACAAAAATGAACTATCTTGTCAGCATGGTTGCTGAAGATATTATTTCAGACAAGGATAGTAAAGACGCAAGTAAAAAAGGTTTTCTAAAAAATTTAATGGATAAAAAAAAAGGTAACACAGATCCATCTTGGGCAATGAATACTTGTAAAGATAAACCTTTAAGCAAAACAAATCACGGAGATGCATTTCAAAACAAAATTCAAAAATGGGAATTTAGATTTTCAAAAGATAGAGTAAAATGTAACTCACTCAATACTGCAGGAATAACCAATGACACAAAATCATTAACAATTTTTGATATTTGTAATAACAAAGTTTCAGGAAAAAGTTGTAACTATAAAAACTTGGATGAAAAATCGGCAGTTTATGAAGAGCTATATATTGGTAGAATGGAAGCTAATATGAATAACGGTAGAAAAACCAAATATTTATATTTTCCAATTAAATAGATGAAACGAAAACAACATTCAATAGCTGGAATAACTTTAATAGAAATTTTAATTGGTATTGTAATTTCAATGATCATGATGGGTGCGATGTTTACATCTTATACTGTTGTAAATAATTCATACAGTCAAGTGGGTGATAAGGCTAAAATATCTCAATCAGCAAGAAACTTAGTTGGAATGATTGTTAGAGATGTAAGAATGGCAGGATTTAAATATTTTAATGATACCATTAAAGAAACTAATGATCATATTCCAATAAGAATTACTAAAAGTAAAAATTTTAATACCGATTGTGATAAAATTGAAATTGTCTATGGCGATGCAGTTGCTAATGCATCTTTAAATCCACCATACACTTATGAAAGATTTAAAGTAAGTTACTTTTGTGAAAAATCTAAAATTGTAGACAAAAATAAATCAGGCAATAATATTGTTTATATAGATGCATTTGCTGTTTATAAAAAAAAAGAAAAATGGGACGCAAACAGTTCAAGTTGGAAAAATCCTGACACTGATACATTGGTTGGTTCTTCAGTAAAAGATGAACGAACTTATAGTAAAGAAAAAGTTGTCGATTATGTTCAAGATTTAGTTTTTCATGCAATTGATGTAAATGGAAAATTAATATCCCCTCCTCCTACTGCAACCAATTCAACAAAAGAGTTTGTGTATAAAATTAAGACTGTTGATATCGCTTTAACTAAAAGATCTAGAAAAGAATTTTTTAAAGAGAGTAAAATTAGAACTAAGAAATCTCTTGAAGACGATAAAAGAGATATTAAAAAAACAGACAAGTATTTAAGAGAAAGTATAATTATATCAGCAAATACTAGAAATTTAGGGCTCCTATGAAGAATAATAAAGAAAAAGGCTTTGCTCTAATCCTTTCATTAGTGCTTTTACTTGCAATGTCATTAATGGGTGGTGCATTAATTGTAATTTCAGCTGGAGATCATAAAAGCAATAATTCAAGTGATGAATATCAGCAAACTTTTTATGTTGCAGAAACTGCTTTAATTCAAGGTGAAAAATATATTCTTAATCAATTTTTAGGGCCTTGGGACACCAAAACTAATACAAGAGACTTAACTAAAAAGAATTTAGCAGAAAATCAGACCAAAGTTTACGATGGAAGTATGACAAAAGTAAATTATGGAAGCAGATCTCCCTATAATTTATACAATCCTAATACAGATAAAAGTTGTTATAATAGTTTTACTGGTATTGACCGTAAAACTTTTAAAATAGTTGCGGCTGAAAGCTGGAACTTTGGCAAATTACTCTATGACAGCAATATTAATAAAAGCTCTCAAGCTAAGATTAAGAAAGAAAAAGAATATTTAGATAAGTTTTATTTTGAATATTTTATAACCCGAGTTGGTGCAGCCCCTTTTAGAGGAACAGGCGTAAGTATTAAAAAAGGTGCAAAAGATAGTGGTAATAACGGTATGGCTTATAGAGTTTATGGATGTGGTGTAAATACTGGTAACCCTACCCTTATTGTTACTCTTGAAAGTCTAGTTATTTTACCGAAATAATTATTAAATTTTACCTATTTCGAGCAGTGGAAAATTCTCTTTTTGTGTGATTTAATATATANAAATAAGACATGAAAAAAATTACTCTTTATTTATTATCAATTATTATTTTTTATAGCTCGAATGCTTTAGCTGAGTGTAATTTTTTGCTGAATATTGGTGATAAAAAAAACACAAAATTTGTAGAAAAATTCACTGAACCAATGCCAATGTTTAAAGGTCAGTTCATGTTACCAGTTCCNTCANCAGAAGTATGTCCNAATGATCGACTAAATATGGATATTGCTATTGAATATATTTTCTTAGGAGAGTCAGATAATATGAATTTAGCTGCTCTTAGGATGGTGGTTTTAAATGACGGTAAAAATACCGAGAGCGATAAGTTAACTTTAATGAATTATGCTAAAAAAGTTTATGGCGACTTTGATACAGGTTTTAATCCAAACGCTTATAACAATTTTGAAGTCTGGGAAAATGGTCAAAGTATTGTTGTCTATAAAAGAACTACTAATGAAGAAGAGTTAATTGAAGAAGAATTATATATTTCAAATTTAGAATATGATCAAAAACTTGGTGAGTTTTATAATCAAATTGAATTAGATCAGTTAAAGGAAGAGTTAAAATAAAATGAGTTTAAAAAATTTAATTTTAAAAATTTCTATTTTATTTTTAATTTTAACTGGAAATGTTTTTGCAAAAGGATTGCCTCCTGGATCAGGTCAAGGTGATGTTCCTGCTAATATCTTAATTCTTCTAGATAAATCTGGAAGTATGGGCGCAAGAATGACTGGTGGGACAACAGTTTATTATCCAGAAGCAATGGCATTTGATAGCAGTGGAGATATTTATATAAGTCAATACACTACTTATGGTATTAAAAAATTTAGTTATTCAAATAATACTTTGGATGTAAATTTTGGATCATCTGGAACTTATCGAGGAACTTCTTCAGGTGGTTTGTCCAGTTTATTATCCAAAAGATATGCAGGTCCACAACGGATATTTGTACTTTAATTCTTATTATTCAAGAAAAATTGCTAGATATAATTTAAGTACAAAAAATTGTGAGACAGTTGTTTCAACTGGGTACTACCCTCATGCATTTCAAATACAAAATAATATTTTATATTCTATAGATAGAAATTATATAAAGGTTAGAAACCTATCAACTAATACCAATATATCATGCAGTTATAGTGGCAATCTACTTACCTGGGCAAGAAACGCTTATACAATGACTGTAGATCAGTCTGGCAGTAATATGTACGTAAAGCGTAGCAGTAATACTTACAGGTTTTTAATTGATGCTAACACCAAATGTCCCAGCACTACATTATCATCAAGCTTCAATGATGGTGTGGGCTCTTCTAGTTATGGAATGGTTGCTCATCCAACGGATGAC
>JGI20155J14468_10002583_pt1 | contig 13247 bp, 8 predicted proteins | sample COG_05_FD_14468 | JGI IMG/M metagenome (IMG submission 14468) | reverse complement strand
TATGGCTTTAAAAGAGAACATCCTGATTCAATGATGACAAACTGGAATGCTCTTAGAGGACATCACGATTGTGGTGGTATATATGGTTGTCAGTATGGTTGGGGTCCAAAGGTTGAAGGCTCAAATGGCACTGGATTTAATGGAGATGCGTATTTTCAAAATACTGCATGGAGCATGGGTTACGATAATTGCCAAATGGCTTGGGGTGGATCTGTAGAGGCCTCATATGCTTATGGATGTCAGTATTCAGTTTGGATGCAAGATTTTGATGCAGTTGCTGCAGCACTTGGTTTAGTGCCAGGAGAGGCGGCTGCTATTTTAGCAAATAATGTTAGACCAATGTGGTTTGATGAGATGTCTAGAACAACTCAGGAAATGAGTTCAAATGTTGTTGAATTCCAACTTAAATCAGATACTGATGATCAACTCCAATGGGTCGCAGGTGTTTTTTACATGGATGAAGATAATTCTTCTAGATACGATGTAGAACAGCCATTTAATGGGGTTACTATGAGACCTTATGCTGCTTCTTATTACCAACCAAATAGAACTGTTGAATCAATGGCTATTTTTGGACAGGTAGATTATGCAGTTGATGATAGATTAAATGTTACTTTTGGATATAGACATACTTGGGATGAGAAGCAAGATGTTGGAGGTAAAACAATTATTACCCATGGATATTATGTAAATCCAAATATGTATTGTGCTGATGCCGCTGACTGTTTTTGGTTTGAAAGTTATGACTTTGTTGGAAACACTCGACTTGTAAGCGATGGTGGAGGTAATTTAACTTTTGTAGACTGGTCTGTATATAACGGAGTTTATCAATCTGATGATTTAGGTATGAATGATGGAATTTATAATCCTAATTTCTTAAATATGCCTGCTCAAGCTGATAATAGCTATGCTGCTGAATGGGATGCTGGCACTTATAAATTAGGCTTTGATTATATTGTAAATGATGATTTATTTGTCTATGGATCTTTAGCAACTGGTTTTAAAGCTGGAGGCTTTGGAGATAATGTCGATAGAGGAGATGGGGTATTTATTAATTTCCCATACGAACCTGAAGATAACACTACATTTGAACTAGGTTTTAAAGCTTCATTCCTTGATGGAGATCTTAAGCTTCTTGGTAATGCTTTTGTTTCTGAGTATGAAAACATGCAAAGAACAATGTTTGGCTTCGTTGGTTACGATCAAAATAACGGAAATGCTATATATACTCTAATGACTAAAAACTTAGCAGAAACTACCATTCAAGGACTTGAATTAGAATTTGATTGGACCGCTTGGGAAAATGGAAGAGTTTATGGTTGGGTTGCTGCCTTAGATGCTCCACAACCTGGGGGATCTGAAGAATTTGCTGATGGTTATCTATGTCTTGAGAGAGCTTTGTTGGGTCAGGACACATGTGCAGCTGCTGGTGATCATAATCTAAGTGGTAAAAATTTAATGTGGTCTCCTGAAGTATCAGCTACTCTTAATGTAGAACATACTTTTTACCCAGTTTCTGGTTGGTTTGTAAGACCATCATTAAGCATAAGCCATGTTGGAGAAATGTTCTTTAACGAGACTAACTATGCTGTTGCCCCATTCCATAGTGGGCAAGAAGCTACAACTACTGCAAATGCTGCGGTAACTCTTGTAAATGAAACAGAAGCATGGGGATTAGAATTTTATGTATTTAACTTAACCGATGAGTTAATTAAAACAGATTCTTTTGCTGGAAATGCTGGCTATGTAAGAGCTATGTATGCTCCACCAAGAGCATTTGGCTTTAGATTTCAAAAAGATTTCTAGGATACAACTAGATATAAAAAAGAGGGTTTTATGCCCTCTTTTTTTTGTTTCACATTTTGATGTTAAAATTGTAATTATGAAAAATATTTTAAAACCAGCTATAACTATTTGTGCATTACTTATTATCTCAGCTTGTGGGGGTGGTGGAGGAGGCGGTCCAGCATTTTCTATAACTGCTAACTCTCAAAGCTTTTCTACTAATGAGGATGAAATCTACATAGGAAACTTGAGCGCTTCTACATCAAGTGCTGCAACTGTCACTTTTCAGAAAACTTCTGGCCCTAGCTTTGGAGCTATCAATTTAAGCCAGGATGGAAATTTTACATATAATCCTCAAGCAGAATTTAGCGGTAATGACTCTTTTCAATTTACAGCTACTGCTGTTGAAAACTCAACTGTTTCAAATCCAGCAACTGTTTCAATTACTATTAACAATGTTAATGATTCACCCGTTGTCCAACTTACTAGTCCACCAGAAGCCTGGGCAGGTAATTCAGATATTTTAATGCCTGAAAATTCTATCTTTGAATTTACTGTAGATGATCCAGATAATGAATTTTCTGAAATTACTTACACTGCAAGCATTGGCAATGAAAGTTTACCCGTCCCTGTAATAGGTGTCTCAGAATCAGGTGCTAATACAATAGCCATAGATTTTACTGGCGTTGCAAGTGCTGGTTTTAAAGAAGTAACAATTTTTGCAAATGATGGTAATTCTTCAGGAGAATCATCGTTCGAAGCAATAATTCCCTCAAATATAACTCTTACCGAAAACTATAGAACTTATGTGGTTAGTGGAACCAAGAAACAAAACATGCAACCAGGAACAACATATTTGATTGTTGCAGACTCGGTTACAGATATAGAAGATTTTAGAAACAGACTTGGCCAAACAACTTATAACCTAATTAAAAGAATTAATGAGGGAAGTTTTGTAGAAGAGTATTTTAATATTTTGGCGGTAGAGCCAATTCTTTTAGATGGTACTGATTCTTTCGTTGGTCTTTATACAGGTTGCTTAGACTGGGATACATCAATATATTGCTGGGATTGGGATGTTTTAGATGCAAACGTAGCTTCAGCTTTTCCAGAAGGTCCTTTACCAGACACTATTTCTATTCTTGCTGGTTTTTATGGAAGAGGAGTAGCAAGAGGTTATGTTAATGCTCAACCTTTAGGTGGTTCAACTTCCTATATTGCTATGCATGAGCTTGGCCACAGTCACGCTAACCTTGGAGATGAATACATTACAAGTGATGACAGAGGCTTTGATATGAGTATTTATGCTGACTCATCACCTAATACAACTACAAATAATGATCCCTATAATGTTAAATGGTCTCATTGGATACAAGATAAAACCAATGTACCTGGTTATACCTCTGGAGCATCAAATTCTGGAGTAGGGCTTTTTTTAGGTACGTATTATTCTTCAGATGCGTCATGGAGACCTGAAGACTATAACGTAATGTATGGAGGTGACTATAATGGGGGATGGGGAGTTCCTGAAAATTTCATTTCTCAGTATGGCCCTATTAATACAGAAGCATTTGTTGCTCAAACTATTTCTAATCAATGTTTTAATCAATATGATAATTATGATAGTTGCCCTAACGTCTGGGATAGTATTTATTTAGTTGATGCTGATGGGGCTGAAACAGGCATTGATAATCTGCAACAAGATGCCGGTTATACTTCAATAAAATATAATCTTGATAATGTTGAATTTAATACAAATAATATCCAACTTAATTGGTACATTAATGGAGTCATTCAAGAGGATCTTGTTAATCAAACTGAAGTTATATTTACAAAGCCTGAAGATGGCGGAGTAATGGAGTATTCATATAAAGCAATTGATACTTTAGGGTATATGACAGCTCCTGATGATATATTGGTAGACTCAGACAATTATGAAGGATTTTTTAATAGTGATTATTATTGGAATACTTCTATAGACTGGTCTGGTAGTTATGAAGCAAATCCAACAAATAAATCTGATTATGCTATAGGTTATATAGATGGAACTACTGGCGGCACGATTGGAATCAATTGGAGTAATTTATGACAATAGTTAAACAAATTCTTTTATCATCGCTCATTTTTATTCCAGGCTTTATTATTGCTGAAGATAACGACACTCCGGGCAAGCACCAAATCTTGAAAGAAACTAGAGAAACTAAGAATGATAGTAAATTTCATCAAATAAAACTTTATTTTAAAGATGGTGTTTTTGAATTTAAATCAGTTGAATATAATAAACTGATACCTAGTTATCGTTTTAAAAAAGATCCTATAGAAATAGAGACCTATGAAGCAATATTCCTAGATACTAAAGGTAAGCAGCTTTATAAAGTAAATATTGGCAATCCGCTTTTAGTTAAAGCTCAACATATTGGGTATGAGGGTAGTGAATTTTTCTATGGTTATGATGATCAAGCAAACTTTTATGTGCCTTATCCTAAGAATATTGAGCCGGCATCTATAGTGATGTATAAAGTTTTTTTGAATACAAAAGATCAATTACAAACGGTCGTAATTAAGTAACATATGACAAAGATACTATTTTACAAACTTAAATTCATAATTTTGTATATGTTGTATATACATACTAGGGTAGGGGCTATGTCCATCTGCCCACCCCATCCAGCAAAGGTGGTATAACAAACATGAGAGGTTGTATCTGCTGTGAAAAATGGTAATAATAAGCGTCCTTTCAGCTTATACATGCATATAAAAAGATAGGTTGTAGTTGAGAAGTAGTTGAGGTGGCACTCAATGAATGAATAAGTCTTACTATAAAAGCTGTTAAAACAGTACTTTGCGGGAATAGCTCAGCTGGTAGAGCGCAACCTTGCCAAGGTTGAGGTCGCGAGTTCGAACCTCGTTTCCCGCTCCATTTTTTTGTACATTTTAAATATACTTTAATTATTTTTAAATAATATGTATTATTTATAACAGTTAATTTACTTTACCAATATGTCTAAATTTTTTTATTCTTTTTTATTATTAATATCAATAAACACATCAGCTGATTTCTTAAAACAGTTAGAGACTGTAAAAACTAACTTATCAAATATGGAAATATATGTTTCATCAGCTGCACAGCAAATGCAAATATATACAGATGCTAATGCTGATTATGCAGGTCTTCTTGCAGACTTAAATGGCGCAAATCCTCAAGATATTCAACGTATCTCTTCTTCTAAGTCAACTGGATCAATCTATGCAAGTTCGGCCCCACAAGAACAAGCAAATAATACTGAAGCATTTGCTGATTACTTAGAGCTAATTGCTAAAGAGTTAGATCCTAATAATGATGCAATTAGCGATGCAAGCTCAAATCTTTCTTCTAGTGAAATATATGCCTCATCTGCTTTACAGCAGTCTGCTATAAGAACATTAGCAGGCTATAGGTTTTTAAAAGTTATTGTAGAGGCAAGTGGAGGAGATCAAGAAGTAATTAACTCTATAGAATCAACAAGATCATCAACCGAAATATACTCAACGTCTGCATATCATCAAAATGCTAACTACAGTGAATCAACAACAAAACTATTAGAAGAATACGCAAAAGTTATTGGTGTAGATAACGAAAAAGTCTCATCTATAATGAGCAATATGACTTCAAGAGAAATATTTATTGATTCGGCTTTACAACAAGTAGCTTTATATGAAGATACTTCTAGTCAGCTTCTCTATATCATCATACAAACCCTTGTAAATGCTAATACTATTCAATAATAAGGAGACAGTAATGTATAACAAAAAAATTTTTAATTTGCTATTAACTTTAATTTTTATTATAGGCTGTGCTCCTAAGCAATCTGCTATTAATGGTGATGTTTTTTTAACTATGGGTAATGGCTCAATCAAGCCTGTAGCTGGTGCTGAGATTTACTTATTCCCTCTAGAGGCTGATCTGGACTCAAGTTTTGTTGATCCCCTTAAACTTTTTATTAACAATGCTAAATTTAATGTCTCAAAAAGCATTGTCCAGGAACTTTGTAGTGAGGCTGATAATGAATTTTCTGATAGCGGTGACTTCGGTTACCCTGATTACGCAACTGATGGAGTTTTTAATAACAATATAGAGCTTGAATGTAGTAATTTTTCTAATGAAATTATTAGCCTGGAGAAATTAATTGCTAGCCTTCAGTCTCAGGCAGATGATAAATCAAAACCATATTCTGAAAGTTTGATTTTAAAAAAGAAGGAAGAAGTTGCACTTAAATCAAAACTTTATTCCATTGCTGTTAATGAAGGTAATAAATTAAAGAATGAGCAAATGCAAAAGGTTTCCTATAATGCAAAATATGGGGGCATAACATCTGAATATAGCTCGTATACTGATGTTCTTGCGGAGGTAATAAATAATTCTGACTATGTCATATTGTCTATTGATTTTAGTCCAGTTAAATGGAGAGAAAAAGATTTATCATTCAATAAGAACGATAGAAGTGCTGATGAAGAAAAATTACTAAATCTTTATAGGTTTACTGGATATTATTACTCTGGAATAAATATAGGTCCGTGGTCTCTTTCAAACTCATATGGTGAAAGCATTCCAGGAAAAGAAATTGGCGCAACTTTTATTTCCGATTTGTATACAATTAAACTTTATGATTCTTGGGAAAAAGATAGATGGTTTGATGAAATGCGTGATGAAATACCTATAAAGGATTATAGAGTAAAAGAAACTGGTTATTGTGAATCATCGAGATATTCCGAATGCAAAACTTATTTTAAACAAATTATTCATTTGGGTTTTCCAGACATTGTTAATATAAATTTTGGAATGCCTATTGAGAAATCAGTTAATGAAGATACTAAATCAATAAGTTATATTTCGGAACCTGTTAATTGGACTGCACTTGGGAAACTATCAAAAGTCTATAAAGACACTTCGCTTCATCAAGATATAAAAATACTTCAAAGTGAAATTAAAAATATCGAAACAAATATAGATGATATTAAAGAAGAATTTAATATATCAAATTCGATTGCAGATAAGGCAAAAAATGAGATGATGCTAGACTCTTGTAATGAAGCTATCAATATGAGAGATACGATTACAGAGATTCAATCATGTCTTGCAAATATTAATAGTCCTGAAAATCTTATTACAGTTATAAATAATTCAAAAACAGATTTCGGATATGAGATTAAAGATATTTTTAACTCAGTAACCGATAATGATTTAGGCTATGATAATTTTGAACAACTTTTAAATTCTTATGGTCAAAGTAGAAATGCTATAAAAGCTGTAACCTCAATTCAGGGCGCTTATGAATTTCTTGAAGTGCCAAATGGAAATTATGTTCTATTTACCTATTATGAGGATAGATTTAATGGTGTAGGGCATTGGTTTGAAGAAATCACAATAGCAGAGAATAAGAAAATAGATTTAAATAATCTCAATTATAAAAAAGAGGGAATTTATAGTTATTTAAGAGATAAAATTGAAGAATAACTCCAAATATTCTTTATTATTATTTTTTTTTATATTAACTGGCTGTTCAGAAGTATCTGAGGAAGCTGAGAAAGCTGGCTTTAAATCAGATACAGACTACCAAAATCACCTTGAAAAGCTTCGAATTAAAAATGATTCTTTATTTAAAGAGAAGATCCTTTTAGCTACGAACATAGCATCTTTTGATTCAGATAATCAATATGAAGTTGCAGTTGCTCAATTAGAAAAAAGTAGAAGAAAATACATCTCTGAAAATGGTATTAATTTCAAATTGTTAAATGCAAGCTCTAAAGTCATATCACTAAATAATGAATTTGAAGACTATAAAAATGATAAAAAAAAGATTTTAGAGGATCAATTCACATGTATTAATGAGGTCGGTGAAGAGCCTTTAGAGTCTGACTATGGATCTGGTAGCTATAGTTATGAATTGGTAAAAACCTCTTGGGATATTCAGATTATGCTTTGTAATATGGAAACTAATACTTATGGAGTATCGAATGAATTTATATTAAGCCATACAGCGGCTAGAAAATTAGTTAATAGCAGCATCCAGATATATAGCAAGGAAGATGCAGAAATACTTTTTAATAAATTTTTATTGGATCTTTTGAATGAAAGTAAATAATTTAGTATTTTTATTATTAATATATGTATCAGGAATAACCTTTGCTAATGATGAAATAATAAAAATTATTCCAATAAAAGCAAATAGTGGAACTGGCGCTTCTCCTCAATTTGCTCTACCTGCTCTAGATAATGAATATTTGCCTTTATTTGCTGTTCAACCTCAATACCCAAGAAGAGCACAAGAAAGAGGTACAGAGGGATATGTTGTTGTCAGTTTTACTATTACTAAAAAAGGTACTATCGAGAATGCAGACGTCATTGAAGGAAAATGTGGCAATATGGATAATTCAGAATTTGGTATGAGAAGCTGCTCAATCTTTAATTCTTCCGCATTAAGAGCAGCATCCAAATTAAAATATAAACCAATAGTTATCGATGGGAATCCTGTAAAAAAAGATAACATTTTATACAGATTTAAATATTTAATAGCGGAATAGCTCTAAATCTATTTATACTCAGATAATATAAAATTTTTTACTTAATACCATTTATTATGAATAAATCTTTTCAACCATATTTAGCTTTATCTATTTTTATCTTTTGTGCAGGATGTACTCATACTTTAGATAAGGGTAAAGATGAAAAAGCAAATGATATTGCTTCAGAGTCCTATGAAGAGTTGGACCCTTTCAATGCATTTATTAATATCGATAATATCAATTCAAATTCAAGTATAAATATAGGCATTAAAGACAATATAGATGTAAAAGGTATGATTACATCAGCAGGATCAAAAGCTTTATCTAATAATTATCCTGATAAAGATGCTTTTTTAATTTCTAAATTAAAATCATCAAATTACCATATTTATGGAAAAACAAATTTATCAGAATGGGCTAATTTTAGATCATTTAATTCAGTGAGCGGCTGGTCAAGTTTTGGAGGTCAAACTATTAATCCATATGGAAAAAATAGAAATCCTTGTGGTTCAAGCTCAGGCTCAGCTGTTGCTGTTGCTAGTGGCATGTTGGATATTGCTATTGGGACTGAAACAAATGGATCAATATCTTGCCCGGCCTCAGTAAATGGAATTGTTGGAATGAAGCCATCCGTTGGTTTGGTTAGCAGAAGTGGCATAATTCCAATCTCTGCAACTCAGGACACTGCTGGCCCAATGGGTAAGACTGTTATGATTGTCGCTAAAACATTAGAGGTTATTGCAGGGGAAGATCCATTAGATGCATCAACCCTTAATATACCTAATAATTTTGATTTTAATCTTTCAAAGAATTTAAACAAAAACTCTTTAAAAAATAAACGCTTTGGATTATTAGACTCAGGATCAGATGATGAAGAGGGCCAAAAACTTTTAAATAAAATAACTAAAGTTATTACCTCTAGTGGTGGTGATGTTGTCGAAATACAAGATACAAGAGTCTATCCAGGTGAAGAGGAGTTTTTCTTATTATTATATGAATTTGAAAGAGACTTAGAACTTTATCTTGGTGATACTAATACCCCATATAAAAATCTAAAAGATCTTATTGCTTTTAATATCGTTAATGAAGACACAGTTATGCCTTATTTTAAACAAGAAATATTTGAAGCCAGTATTGAGGCCTCTTTAGATGATGATAAATACATCGAAGTTCTTGCTACTCTTGAAAAAGTTAAAGAAGATTTTGATTCATTGCTTGATGCATATAACTTAGATGCATTTGTTGGCCTCACCAGAAATCCAGCATGGGTTACTGACTATGAAAAGGGTGATGGTGGAGCTATGGAAGACCAAAAAAGTTGGGGCAATGGTGGCTTTGCTGCTATAGCAGGTTATCCTCACATAACATTACCTTTAGGTAAAGTTGAAGGTTTGCCTGTTGGAGTTTCTTTTATAGGTACTAAATGGTCTGATAAGTCACTGCTTGAATATGCAGCTTCTTTTGAAAGGGCAAATAAATAATTTTATTTATCTTTTAAAATTTCTCTAGCAGCATTCTTTCCAGGTAAACCGGTCACACCTCCACCAGGATGCGTACCTGACCCACACATATATAAAGATTTAAGAGGTCCTCTATAGTCTCCGTAGTTTAATAGAGGTCTCGCAGCCCACATTTGATCCAAAGTCATATGACCATGCATGATATCTCCTCCAATAAGCCCAAATTTTTCTTCTAAATCAAGTGGAGATAAAATCATAGTTCCTTCAATAGAGTTCCTAAAATTTGGAGCATATGCATTTACAGTATCAATAATGCATTCAGCAGCATCAAGGCGTGCATCATGCCAAGATATACCATTTTTTAATGTAGGAGAAAATTGCTGACAAAACAATGAGGCAACATGCTTTCCTGAAGGGGCAAGGCTGTCATCTAGGGTTGATGGAATAAGCATCTCAACAATTGGCCTTTTAGACCATCCATAATTTTTAGCATCAATAAATGCTTGATCCATATAATCTAAAGTTGGCGCTATAACAATTCCGCATTGATGGTGCTCGCCAACATCTTTGCCAGGCAGTGATGTAAAGTCTGGAAGTTCTGATAAAGCAACATTCATCCTAAAAGTTCCTGAGCCTGATTTATAACCATCCATGCTTCTATTAAATTCTTCATCTAAATCATTTTGATCAATTAATTTTTTGTATAGAAGAGTAGGATTTAGATTAGATATAACTTTTGATGCATTTACTTCATCACCATTCTCTAAATGAATACCTGTAACTTTTTTATTATCAACCATAACTTTTTTAACAGGAGCATTAGTGGTTATCTTCACTCCAACATCCATACATGCTTGTTGCATTGCTTGAGTAATAGCGCCCATTCCACCTATAGCATGACCCCATGCTCCTTTCTCACCATCAACTTCTCCAAAAACATGATGCAGCAGGACATAAGCAGAGCCAGGAGTATCAGGACTAGCATAGTTACCAACTATGGCATCAAAACCAAAAGCTGCTTTAATATGCTCGTTTTCAAACCATGAATCTAAGAAAGACCGAGCGCTTTTTGTAAAAAGATCATAAACATCTTTGTGGACCTGATTACCTTTTTTTACAATTGGCCAAGCTTGTAACGCTGCACCCATAAGTGCTTTAATGCCCTGTTTTGGATTTGGGGGAGTTTTAATTGATAGGTCCCTAAGAACATCTGCTACCGCCTCAATGCGGTCATAGTAATCTGGAAGCCTGTTAGCATCTTTTTCTGAAAATTTTCTAAACTCTGCTTGAGTTCTCTCAAGTCCACCACCCAATTTCAAATAATTAGTATCATTAATAGGAAGAAAATTAGAGATGGGTCTTTTAACAACACTTAAACCATATTCTTTTAATTTCATATCACTTATAACCTGAGGATTAAGCAAACTAACTGTGTAACTTGCTACTGAGTTTCTAAAACCTGGATGAAATTCTTCAGTGACAGCAGCGCCACCTACAATATGTCTACGTTCAAAGATATGGACATTTAGTCCAGCCTTTGCAAGATAATAAGCGCATACGAGTCCATTATGTCCTGCGCCAATAATTAGTGCATCAATTTTTTTATCTTTCATGTCCAATTATTATAATTTAAATACCTTTGAAGTATATTTAGTTTTAACACAGACTTAGCTTGTATATAATTCTGATATGAATATTTTTACAAAGCTTGTTTCATTGTTAAAATCTGAAACCGAAATGGTTCCAAATCCTATAGATGATTCAGCGAGAGTTAAATATGGAGGCCTTCATGTCTCTAAACAGCTTGATACATTTTTAAGAGAAGAGGTTGTTAATGGCATTAATATTCAACCAAGCCTATTTTGGAAATCACTTGAATCAATTTTAGATACTTTTGGGCCTAAAAATATTGAACTTTTGGCAAAAAGAGAATCATTACAAAAACAAATTGATAATTGGCATCTAGAAAGAAAAGGTCATGAACATAATGCACTTGAATACAAGAACTTTCTAAAAGAAATAGGTTACTTGCTTGAAGAGGGCGATGATTTTTCTATTGAAACTTCTGATGTAGACCCTGAGATCAAAACTATTGCAGGACCCCAACTAGTAGTCCCAGTTTCCAATGCTAGATTTGCCTTAAATGCTGCTAATGCACGCTGGGGAAGTCTTTACGATGCTTTATATGGTACTGATGTTATATCTGAAGAGGATGGTGCTGAAAGAGCTGGAGGCTATAACCCGAAAAGAGGAAATAAAGTTATTGCTTTTGCTAAAAACTTTTTAAATGAGACAGTTCCTCTTAAAGACGGGTCATATGAAGATGCAATTAGTTTTATGATTTTAGGTGAAAGTCTTCAAGTTGAATTATCTGATGGCACTAGATCAGAATTAAAAAACACTAATCAATATATAGGTTTTGCTGGGGATGTTAGTAATCCAAAAGGCATTTTATTAAAAAATAATAATTTACATCTTGAGATTCAAATTGATAAAGATCACAACATAGGAATGGAAGATCCTGCAGGTATTAAGGATGTGTTAGTAGAGTCTGCTATAACTACCATTCAAGATTGTGAGGATTCAGTAGCAGCCGTAGATGCGGCTGACAAAGTTGTTGTTTATAGAAACTGGTTAGGCCTTATGAAAGGGGATTTAAAAGAAACTTTTATGAAAGGTGAATCTGAAATAACTCGATCCCTTAATCCAGATAGAAGTTACACAAGTAAAGACAATAAAAAATTAAATTTACCAGGAAGAAGCTTAATGCTAGTTAGAAATGTTGGCCATCTCATGACTAATCCATCAGTACTTGATAAAAATGGTAATGAGATTCCTGAAGGGATTCTTGATGCTATGTTCACTATTTGTATATCTAAACATGATCTTGAAAGAACAGGTAATTATACTAATTCAAGAAAAGGGAGTATTTATATAGTTAAGCCAAAGATGCATGGGCCTAAAGAAGTTAAATTTACTTGTGATCTCTTTGCAGCAGTTGAAAAAGAATTAAGCATTAAACCTCTAAGTGTAAAAGTGGGGATTATGGATGAAGAGAGAAGGACCACAGTAAATTTAAAAGAATGCATCAGGATAGCTAAAGATAGAGTTATTTTTATCAATACTGGATTCTTAGATAGAACCGGAGATGAGATACATACAAGCATGGAAGCTGGCCCTATGATTCCAAAGGCTGAAATGAAACAGCAACCATGGATTTCTGCTTATGAGGATTGGAATGTTGATACTGGTTTGCAAACTGGATTTAAAGGTAAGGCTCAAATAGGTAAGGGTATGTGGGCAATGCCTGATGAAATGTTGGAAATGTATAACACCAAAGCAATGCATCCTAGTGCTGGAGCCAACTGTGCTTGGGTTCCTTCTCCAACTGCTGCGTCACTTCATGTTATTCATTATCATCAAATACTTGTTTCGAGTGAACAAGAATCCATTGCTTCA
>JGI20155J14468_10002582_pt1 | contig 13248 bp, 10 predicted proteins | sample COG_05_FD_14468 | JGI IMG/M metagenome (IMG submission 14468) | reverse complement strand
TAAGATTGCCGGATCGGATTTGCAGGAAATCGACCGGATTGCCAAAGACGTCGAAGCCCGCGCCAAGGAGGTGTCAGGCACGCGCAGCGCGATTGCTGACCGGGTTGTTGGCGGAAAATATATAGAGATCATTCCTGACCGCCGCGAACTTGCCCGCTATGGCATTGCGTTGAGAACCGTGCAGCAAGTTATTCAAACAGCACTAGGCGGTATGCAGCTTGATGAAGCGGTAGAAGGACGTGAGCGTTATCCCATTATGTTACGCTATGATCGCCCTTTCCGTGAACATATCTCCGATCTGGACAATATTCTAGTCAGTACGCCAAACGGCGCGCATATTCCTTTGGCTGATCTGGCGAACATTCGCATTGCCGAAGGGCCGTCTATGATTAAATCCGAAGATGCACGTCTGAATGGTTGGGTATTTGTCGATATTGAGGATCGGGATATTGGTTCTTACATCGCAGATTTAAAAGATGCACTCAAAACATTGGAACTACCCGCAGGCTATAGCCTGAAACTCTCCGGCCAGTTTGAGCAGATGCAAGAGGCTAATGAACGGTTAAAGATTGCTGTACCAGCCACGCTGCTGATTATTTTAACGCTGCTTTACCTGCATTTTGGAAGGTGGGATCGCACGATGCTTATTATGCTCTCCGTGCCTTTCGGTGTGACTGGAGGAGTCTGGTGGCTATGGTTGGCAGGGTATGATATGTCAGTGGCCGTAGCCGTGGGGTTCATTGCGCTCGCTGGAATTGCCGTGGAAACGGCAATTGTCATGCTGATTTATATTGATCATGAAATGCGCGAACACTGGCCGGATACGTTTGAGCAGTTGCTGGAAAACGTCCGTCATGGTGCGTTGCAACGTCTGCGTCCCAAGCTTATGACTGTCAGCACCATCATCCTCGGCCTGATTCCCATTTTCCTGACCGATGGGCCAGGGTCAGATGTGATGCGGCGAATCGCCCTGCCGATGGTTGGCGGTATGGTCAGCACATTGATCCTGACGCTGCTTCTTATACCCGTCATTTATGCTGTGTATATGCAATGGAAGCTCAAACTTCCTAATAAAATTGAAAGGACTGAACAATGATGAATATAGAGATTATACCAAATTACCATCCAATCTTGGTACACTTCACAATCGGGCTGTTGAGTATTTCAGCACTCTTATACTTTCTAGGGAGTATTCTCAAAAAGGAAAATTTGCTGATTGTTGCGCGGTGGAATTTATGGGTTGGTACGGTTATCACCGTGGGAACTGTTATAGCCGGATTCGATGCCTACAACAGTGTCGCCCATGACGCAGCCTCCCACGCCGCTATGACAGACCATAAAAACTGGGCTTTGCCGACAGCCGGGATATTCTCATTGCTGGCTTTATGGGCCTTGTGGAAACAACGTGGGGCAAAAACAGTTAGTACTGTATTCGTTGTTATGATTGTGCTGGCCTCTGGCTTATTGGCAGTCACCGGCTACAAAGGCGGCGAAGTTGTTTACCGCCACGGCACAGGCGTTATGCGTATGCCAGAAATTCACGGCGACGGTGGCCACGGTAGTCACAGTCATGGTGAAGAAGCATCTGCAAACCATCACGGTACGGCTGCGCCTGCCGCACAACGAGATTCGCATGAGGGTAACGATCATGGCGAAGAAATGGAAGACCATCATGGTGTAACGACACCTGAGAAAGAACCGGAACAACAGGAAAGTCAAGGCCATGATCACGGCGGCCACGAGTATTAAAATGAAGGATTGTAAAAATGAATAGTTTCAGACGTATCACAGCAATATCAACGGCTCTTGTTTTTTTAAGCGGGTGCTCACTCACGCCTGATTATCAAAGGCCGGAAATCGAAACGCCTGCTTGGCGGGGTGCACAAAGCATCCAAAATGCTGAAATCGCTGCTGACTGGTGGACAAATTTTGAAAGCGCTGAGTTAATCGCGCTTATGGGGCGCGCTCTAGATAACAACAATAATCTGCAAGCGTCACTCCAGCGTATCGAACAAGCGCGCGCTGATTTAAAAATTGCAGGTGCCTCTCTTCTACCTTCAGCGGATGTGACGGCAAGCTATATGAGCGGTTCCACGCAGGCGATGAATATCACCAATATGCGCAATAAAGGCATTCCCGAATATACGGCGGATATTGGCATATCTTACGAACTCGATCTGTTCGGCGCCAACAGAGCAAAAGCGGGTGCAGCGGAAGACCGGCTTTTGAGCGTTGCCTATAAGCATGACGCGCTGGCGCTCGTGATTATGGGAGATGTAGCACAAAATTACTTTAATGTTCTGAATTTGAAAGAACGTGTGCGCATTGCAAACGATAATTTGCAGGCTACGCAAGATTTATTGAAAGTTGCTAAAGCACGGTTTCAAACTGGAGCGCGGACACAGCTTGATATAACGCGGCAGGAAACGCAAGTGGCCAGAGCCAAGGCTGCTGTAACAGCATTGGAACAGGAGTTGGCGCTGGCGCAAAATGCCCTGGCCGTGCTTGTCGGCGATCCGCCGCAGAGCTTTAATGTTAGTGAAAACAATATAAACGGCCTTCGTCTGCCTTCTCCTGCGGTGTTGCAACCTACTGCGCTGCTTGAACGCAGACCGGATGTCAAAAGCATGGAAGCCATGCTTAAAGCCGCCAATGCCGACATCGGCGCAGCGCGGGCGGCCTTTTATCCGTCTGTGAATATCGGACCCAGCCTATTGCTGGCGGCCAATCCATCAGCTTCTGATTTAACTTTGGCAGGCTCGGTCATTGCACCTATCTTTCAGGGCGGACGCTTGGACGGTAATCTGGATCGCGTAACCGCCCGTCAGAAAGAACTGGCCGAAAATTATCAACAAACGGTTCTGGTCGCCTTTCAGGAGGCGGAGAACGCCCTGACCAAAGTGCAAAAAACTCTGGAACGAGAAAACGCATTGAGACAAGCCGCAACCAAAGCGCGGGAAGCTTATGATATAGCCAAAAACCAATATAGTTTGAGCGTCATTGAGTTTCAGGATGTTTTAGATTCACAGCGCATGATGTTAGAGTCCGAAGATCAATATGAACACGCTCGTTATGAAACGCTGGCCGCCCGCATTGAGCTTTTCAAAGCCATGGGTGGCGGCTGGAAAAAAGAATAGAAAAAGGAAGAGGATAGCACACAACCCGGAACACATCAGGAGAGACATGACGCCGTATCAATCGCCGCCATGGCGTAAACTCACAGAGCTTTCTGGTGGCAAGGGTGTAAAAGCTGAATGGCAGGACTTTCCGGAAGAATTCCTTGCTATCACCAATGAGCAGGCATCCGCCATTCCCTGTAATGGTCGAGCGGGATGCTATATGAATGTCGTGCAGCATGGGCCAAGCGATATTGTTGGTATCTGTACATCAGATACCAAGCAGTGCGACCGCCGTACGCTCAAAAAATCAGAACTTGCACTGTATCGCGTTGATCATAAAAAGCTGGCTGCCAAGGTTGCTGCCGCCATTGGTTTTACTGAGCAACATGAAAAGGTCACAAGCCATACAGCCCTTTGGAAATTTGGTGTTCTGAATCCGCAAGCCGAGCATAGCTTTCCTGTCTATTGCTTTTTGGGCCAGACATCTTCGCAGCTGGATAAAATCGTCAATCAGCTGTGTATGGCTGATCAGAGGTTTCTTTTAATTGCATCGACCAGCAGCCTCATCAGCAATGCCAGCTCTGATGCGAGCAGCAGGCATAAATCCAAGCTCATAGGCATAGATGATGTGCTTACTGTTGATGCCGCAGGTAAGGTCACGGCGAAAGACAGTGCTCAAACCATCGTCTCCAATTGGCTGGAAACGGTATTGCCAAAATCAGCCAAGCCGGGATCAGAGTATCAATTTCCGACACCAGCAGGCGCAACATGGGAACAATTTGTATTCGAATTTACCGCAACAGAGATGTTGTTGGTCTCATGCGGACAGATTCAAGAACGACTAGAACCCGAGCACTTGAAGATGAAGAACCAGAATTCCGGCAAGCCAACGCTGCAGTGGACATTGTTACGTTCTCTCGCCACAACAGGTGGCAGCATCTCATGGCAAGATCAGGATGCCACTGGTCGCGTCAAAAAACAAAAGCAGGAACTGGCGAACAAGCTCAAACAAACCTTTGGTCTCTCAGAAGACCCTGTGCCTTGGAACGAAGGCGAGAAAGCATACAAAGCAAGGTTTGTTATCAAAGCTGCTGATAATGTGCTGCGCCAGCTTACTGGTTGACAATGACAGGCATAGACTGGTGCGAACTGGTCAATTGCCAAGCCCTTGATTTCCCATGACTAAAAGCTCCGTACTTCGCTTTTCCAAGTACGGTGTTTTTCAGGAAAGGGGCATATATAGGAGGAAAACTAGAGAAAAATGGGGTGTTTTTATAGAGAGGAAGTCAATTGCAAACAGCAAAAAAGCCCGCAAATGCTGGGCTTTTGAGGCTATGCCATTTCTAGCATATAAAAGTTCGTTTTAAGTCAATGGCGGTGCATAGACTCAAATAGAACTGAACACCCTGAAACCCAGTTTACCAGAAAGCCGCACCATGACTAGAGGAAAATCCAAGGCTTTGGCGCGTGGGTTTCCAATGGTAGGTTTGTATTGATTTTGCAATAAAGAGTGGTACGAGGTAGTTTACTACCACACCACAATTCTTTACAATATTTAGCATGAAATACACTGAGTATTATTGTGCGTAAAATTACTATTAAATTCTTGATGCTGTCGTTTATATTTCAAATGAGCGCAAGTGCTTTTGACGTGCATCAAGTACATCAGTTTAACTCGTTTCATCAATCTAATGAAGTAGTGGTATCTGTTCAGGACAACTCAGTGGATAGTGAACAAATGACGCTTACACAAAATGTTCAGCAAGATTGCTCACATTGTTGCCATTGCCATGGGGGACATATACAGGGGTTTATTGCTTCTATACCCTCGACTAATCTTTTTGGGAACAAGCAACCATCTTCTTTTTACGTCCTCTCTCAACGCTTACCTGATATTCCCTTCGATTTGTATCGCCCTCCTATTGCTTAAGTCATTTTTCTGAATTTTACACCTTTGGTTATCCAAAGGCTGTTTGAAAATAAATGACACTTTAGGAGTAAGTATGCACATTTTTTTTAGATTTATGAGTGCTGTTATTTTTTTGATTACAGTACTTTTATCCCATCAATTACTGGCGAAAGAACCTCATTCTTCAGGTTCTCACAACTACGTGGAGTCAATTTATAAAACCAGCTCTGTATTGACCCTACCAAATGCTATTAAACGTGCTATTAAGGCATCACCACGTTTGAAATCAGTACAAGCAAAACTTGATGCAACAGAAGGGCAAAAAAAGCAAGCTGGCAGCTGGAAAAACCCCGAGCTTTCTTTTGAAGCAGAAAATATAGCCGGAGATGACGACTTTGGTGGAACTCGAAACGCTGAGTATACTTATGGTTTAAAACAAACCATAGAAATTGGCGGTAAGCGTCCAGCCAGAAAAAATGTCGCCGCTGCAATAAACAAAGCGACTCAAGCTAGTGTTTTGTCCGAATTGTTGACGTTAGAGCGTGATGTGCATATTGCCTACGCAGATGTTTTAGCCGCAGCTGAAGCTGTTAAATTAGCCCTTGAGCAAGAGCAATTAGCCAAAGATGTTTTAAATATTGTCTCTAAAAGAGTTAGGGCCGCAGCAGAGCCAGATATTCAGCAAAGCAAAGCTGAAGTGGCTCATGCAATCAGTGTCATAGCTCGTGAAAAAGAAGAACGTGACTTGCGCATTGCTAAAGAAAAGTTGGCGCGACTTTGGGGTGCATCCACGTTAGATGTTTCTCTTGACCATGCCCATTTTTTTGACCTAACTGGCCCTGAACTTTTAAAGGTTTACCAAGATAAATTTTCTAATATTCCTGATATACAACGTCTTAGATTTTTACAGGTTGAGAAAAGTGCGTTACTTGAATTGGAAAAAGCACAAGCTATACCTGATCCTACTTTTAATTTAGGTGTCAGAGATTTTAAAGCCCATAGCGAGCAAGCTTTCATTTTTGGTGTATCACTACCTATTCCAATACTAAACCAAAACAGCGGCAATATTGCTAAAGCTCAAGCAGAAGTCACTCAGTCACAAGCTGATGCACAACAAGCACAATTAGTTTTAGAGCAACAACTAGTTGAGAACTGGGAACAATGGCACACCTCTTTTTCAAAGATAGAGCATTTAGAAAAATCATTACTTCCCGCAGCAGAGAAAGCTTTTAAATTGGCACGTAGTGGTTATGAAAAAGGTAAATTTACTTACTTAGAAGTGCTTGATGCCCAACGCACATTGTTTAGCGCACGCGCACAATACCACAATGCCTTGAAAACTTATCACGCAAGCCGAGCAAATGTTGAACGGCTTACCACTTCAACAGGAGTGTCATTATGATTTTAAGAAAAACATTTATAACTTTAATGCTCACACTATTTGTCTCACCACTTATGTTTGGACAAGTACAAGCTGAACCGGAATCACCTCATCACGATCATGAAGGACATCATAAGACAGAAAATGAACGCGGCCCCCATCGTGGCAAGATATTTCATGATGGTGACTTTGCAATTGAATTGACTATTTTTGAGCAGGGTGTTCCCCCTCAATTTCGTGTCTATACTTATGATGATGACAAAGAGGTAAACCCTGCCGATGTGTCACTTTCAATTGAGCTGCATCGTTTAGATGGTGAGGTCAATCATTTTTCTTTTACCCCACAAGATGATGTGTTGGTTGGTGAAGGTGTGGTTACCGAGCCACATTCCTTTGATGTAAAAATGAAGGCAACTTACCAAGGTAAAACACATACATGGTCATTTTCATCTTATGAAGGACGAACCGAGATTAGCGATAAGTCTGCCAAAGAAGCAGGTGTGAAAACTGAAAAAGCAAGTAGTAATACAATTGCGCAATATGCGCGACTGACGGGACGTATAACGCTTAATCGCAACACTACGTCCCAAGTAAGAGCCCGTTTCCCAGGTATCGTTAAAACAGTGAATGCCTCATGGGGGCAACAAGTAAAAAAAGGGCATGTGCTCGCTACTATTGAAAGTAACGAAAGCCTAAAAACCTATAAAGTGGTTGCACCAACTAATGGTGTTGTTTTGGCACGCAATACCAATGTAGGTGATGTGGCAAAAGACGAACCGCTTTTTACCATTGCTGATTTATCTCAGGTTTGGGCTGAATTCCACGTCTTCCCAACAGATTTAAACAAAGTTCAACAAGGGCAAATGACTCATGTGCGTGTCTTTGGCGGTAATGGTGCGCAACATGAAAAATCTAATGAAGCGCCTATTAAAATGTTATTACCAACAGCCGATCCTTTAAGCCAGACTGTATTGGCAATCGTACCGCTTAGCAATAAAGAGGGACAATGGCGACCAGGAATGACAATACAAGGTGATGTCTTAGTTAATGAAAAAAAAGTGCCACTCGCCGTCAAGGTTTCGGCATTACAGCGCTTTCGTGATTTTACCGTTGTATTCGCTAAAGTTGGCGAAACCTATGAAGTTCGTATGCTTGAGTTAGGTGATAACGATGGCAAATTCGTAGAAGTATTAGGTGGCTTAAAACCAAATACCGAATATGTCACAGAAAATAGCTTCCTCATTAAGGCTGATATTGAAAAATCAGGAGCAAGCCATGGCCACTAAACCAACAGAAAATATTTCCATGCTAGAGCATACCGTTCATTTTTCTATTCGACATCGATGGTTGGTGTTAATTATGGTATTAGGGTTAATGCTCCTTGGCGTCTACAACTTTAACCGTTTAGCCATCGATGCTGTTCCTGATATCACCAATGTGCAGGTACAAATCAACACAGAAGCCGCAGGTTATTCTCCATTGGAGATGGAACAACGTGTCACGTTTGTAGTAGAGACAGCACTGGCAGGTATTCCAAAGCTTGATTACACACGTTCCCTGTCGCGCTATGGTTTATCCCAAGTAACCGTTGTGTTTGAAGAAGACATGGATATTTATTTTGCTCGTCAGCTTATTAATGAGCGTTTACAACAAATTAAAGATGACCTACCAGAAGGTTTAAATCCAGAGATGGGCCCAATTGCAACAGGGTTGGGTGAAATCTTTATGTATATTGTAGAGGCTGATCCTAAAATCAAGAAAAAAGATGGCTCAGCATATACAACTATGGATCTGCTGACATTGCAAGAATGGGTGATTTTACCGCAATTACGTAATATCAAAGGTGTTATCGAAGTGAACTCTATTGGGGGATATGAAAAGCAATTTCATGTTTTACCCTATCCTGATCGTTTACTTTCTTATGATCTCACCATACATAATGTGATTAATGCTTTGGAACGCAACAACGAAAATGTTGGTGCAGGTTATATCGAAAGAAATGGTGAGCAATATTTGATTCGCATACCTGGCCAAATCAATAATCTTGATGATATTCGCAATATCATCGTTACCAAAAAAGATGAGTTGACCATTCGCATTGGACAGCTTGCCGATGTTGCATTAGGTCATCCCCTTCGTACAGGTGCCGCCACACAAAATGGTGAAGAAGTTGTACTTGGTACGGCAATGATGTTAATGGGAGAAAATAGCCGTGCTGTGTCACAACGTGTTGCTAATAAGCTCGTTGAGGTTAACCGCAGCTTGCCCGATGGCGTTATTGCAAAAGCCGTTTATGACCGTACTGACTTGGTAGATAGGACAATTGATACAGTCGCAACAAATCTACTGGAAGGTGCGTTATTAGTCATCGTGATCTTATTTATGTTACTTGGCAATATTCGTGCTGCAATCATAACAGCCATTGTCATCCCGATTTCAATGTTAATGACCATCACAGGTATGGTTGAACGAGNGGTATCAGGCAACTTGATGAGCCTTGGTGCTTTGGATTTTGGATTAATCGTTGATGGTGCAGTGATCATTATTGAAAACTGTATCCGAAGATTTGGCATGGCACAGCATCAATTAGGACGTTTATTAACACAAGAAGAGCGTTTTAAGCTGACAGCTAATGCCACAACAGAAGTGATTAAGCCCAGTATTTTCGGTGTGATTATCATTACTGTCGTGTACTTGCCCATTTTTGCACTGACAGGGGTTGAAGGTAAGATGTTCCACCCAATGGCTTTTACAGTGGTGATAGCATTACTTGCCGCACTTGTCTTGTCACTGACTTTTGTGCCAGCGGCAGTTGCATTGTTTGTCACGGGTAAAGTAGAGGAAAAAGAAAGTGCGTTGATTCGCAAAACAAAGCTTTGGTACAGACCCCTTCTACGATGGAGCTTGGCCCGACCAAAGCAGATTGTCTTAGGTGCAACCATTTTGGTTGTATTAAGTATTCTGTTAGCAGCACGTATGGGTACAGAGTTTATTCCAAATCTTGATGAAGGTGATATTGCACTTCATGCCTTGCGAATTCCTGGCACCAGTCTTAGCCAATCTGTTGCTATGCAAGCCACGTTGGAAAAACGCATCAAACAAGAATTTCCTGAAGTGCGTGAGATATTCGGTAAAATCGGCACACCAGAAGTTGCGACCGATCCAATGCCGCCCAGTGTTGCAGATACTTTTGTTATGCTTAAGCCTAGAGACCAGTGGCCTAATCCCTCTAAAACCAAAATTGAATTGGTACGTGAGATGGAGGCAATTGCAAAGCAAGTGCCTGGTAACAATTACGAGTTCACACAGCCGATTCAAATGCGATTTAATGAGCTTATCTCTGGCGTGCGTAGTGATTTGGCTGTTAAAATTTTTGGTGATGACATTGATATCATGCTGGAAACTGCAAAAAAAATAGAAGCGACATTAAAGCAGATTCCAGGCGGTTCGGATGTGAAGATTGAGCAAGCAACAGGTTTACCCGTTCTATCCATTTTGCCTAATCGCGCTAAACTTGATCGATATGGCCTTAATATGGCTGATGTACAGGATATTGTGCAAATGGCTATGGGCGGACGAGAAGCAGGCAAGCTTTTTGAAGGGGATCGTCGCTTTGATATTGTCGTGAGATTACCTGAACATTTACGTACTAATATCGAAGTGTTGGAGTATCTACCCATTCCATTGCCACTATCTAAAAACTCAGAAGCCGCGACTAATTACGTGCCACTCAAAGAAGTTGCAACATTGGAAATTGCCTATGGCCCAAACCAAATAAGCCGTGAAAACGGTAAGCGTCGAGTTGTGATTACAGCGAACGTACGCGATCGCGATCTGGGCAGCTTTGTTGAGGAAGTGAAGGTTGCAGTCAATAATAACGTCGAGATTCCTGCTGAATACTGGGTGGAATATGGTGGAACATTTGAGCAACTTATTTCTGCAAAGCAACGCTTGATGGTGGTTGTTCCTGTTGCTTTTCTGCTAATTATTGTTCTTCTTTTTATGGCCTTTGGTTCTGGCCGTGCAGCTTTGCTTATATTCTCAGGTGTTCCATTAGCATTAACAGGTGGTGTTGTTGCACTGTGGTTAAGGGATATTCCACTGTCTATCTCTGCGGGTGTTGGTTTTATAGCACTTTCTGGTGTAGCCGTGCTTAATGGTATCGTGATGGTGTCTTTCATCCGTACTTTACTTGATCAAGGTGCCAAGATGGATGACGCTATTATCGAAGGCGCACTGACAAGGTTTAGACCTATTCTGATGACGGCGTTGGTTGCGAGTCTTGGTTTTGTTCCAATGGCACTTAATACAGGCACAGGCGCAGAGGTTCAACGGCCTTTGGCAACGGTCGTGATTGGCGGAATTATATCGTCAACAATATTAACCTTAGTGGTGTTGCCTGCGCTTTATCGCTTATTCCATAAAAAAGAACGAATACAAGAAGCATAATAGGAGAAAATCAATGTCTGATAACTGTTGTGAGCCAATACAAAACCAACATGGGTGGGACTGTCGATACCGACAAATATTGTGGGTAATTTTACTTATTAATGCCTCAATGTTTGTCGTTGAAATTATCTCAGGAGTGTATTCTGGTTCACAGGCATTGCTTGCTGATGCACTGGATTTTTTCAGTGATGCTGCCAATTATGCCATTTCCATTTTTGTATTAAATAAATCCTTAACTGCTCGTGCTAAAGCTAGTTTGATTAAAGGCAGTGCAATGGGTTTGTTTGGCCTATGGATTATGGGCAGCACCTTTTATCAGGCATTTACTGTCGGATTGCCTAAAGCCGAGGTAATGGGAACTATCGGCTTTTTGGCACTGATGGCCAATGTTGTCTCTGCCTTATTACTGTACAAGTATCGTAAAGGTGATAGTAATCGTATGTCAGTGTGGATTTGTAGTCGTAATGATGCGCTGACTAACATTGCAGTAATATTGGCTGCTGGCGCAGTATTTTTTACTCAAACAAAATGGCCGGATTTAATCGTTGCTGTCTTCATTGCAGGTATTGCATTAAGTGGCTCTTGGCGGATTATTCGTAGCGCTGTAGAGGAATTAAAGTTTAAGTAATCCATAGATTTTACAGTCAAGTCTTTTCAAGCCTTGTCGAAACCAATCGCGCCTTATTTGCTTGTTGCCACTGTAAAACAAAACTATAGATCACCGGCAACACCAATAGGTTCAAAATCATTACCGTTAACATACCGCCCAACATGGGTGAAGCAATGCGGTGCGTAACATCAGAGCCTGTACCTTGGCTCAGCATAATTGGCACAAGACCTGCCATAGTTGAAATAGCAGTCATAGCAATAGGTCTAACCCGTTTTGAAGTGGCATAGAGCCCAGTATGCGTCGTGCAGTGATGCGCCTACAACAAAGCAGAGCCAATATGACAAATGACTCATAAAGTTTTAGTACGCTCCCTTTGCTAGGCATCGACGGGGACAACCACCACGATGAACAACCCTTATAAATACAGGGGTTCCAGGGACGTACTTCATCTTCTAAAGTACGTGCTTTTCAGGAGAAGGCGGGTTTCAGGAGAAAAAATAGGAAAATTAAGGGGGTTTTTAGGGTAAGGGAGTACGGACTAGAATCGAGGGAAAGCCCAGCAATACTGGGATGATGAAAGATTTTGGGTTGTGCCATCAGCAAGTTTGTTTAGTTGCTAATGGCGGTGAGAGAGGGAAACGGTGACATCTGCACTTAAGTTATTGAAACCTATGTATACTCTATCTATCAGAGCATCTTACTTACATTTTTACTTACATTTTAAGCAACTTGTTTCTTAATTCTACTAACTGTTGAAGGTGCTACATTAAACTTATTAGCAGTCTTTCTAACTGACAGACCACCAGAAAGAGCTTCTGCTATCCCCTCTTTATCAATAGCTTTAGATTGCTTTCTGTTGAAGTAAACACCATTAGCTTTGGCTATAGCTATTCCCTCTGCTTGACGCTCTCTAATCATATCTCTTTCAAAAGTTGCAACTGCTCCCATAATGGAAAGCATTAGCTTCTGGTTCTTATCATCTCTATTATAGGTTATAGCCTCTTTAATAAACTGTAGCTCACAACCTGCGCTGTTAATCGTTTCAATTAACTGAAGCAAATCAGTAAGGTTTCTGGCAAGCCTACTAATATCATGCACGATAATCGTATCACCACTTCTCATGTTATCTAGCAATCGTTGCAACTCTGGTCTGTCTGTATTGCTACCACTGCACTTATCTTCGTATACCTTATCAACTTCTATATCATCTAACTGTCTGGCTGTGTTCTGTTCTATCGTACTAACTCTCTTATAACCTAATCTCATTTCTCTACATTCTCCATTGTTGGTGTAGTTGTTAATACTATACCTCTAGTGTATTCACATGTCTAGACTTATCAGGTTTATCTAAACTTCTACCAGAATATAAGGCTTGAGGTGTATTCATTTAGTCTTAGATATAATGTATTCACATCTACACTTGTAGATACAGTTATTATTACTACCTTTTAACCTTGAGAGATTTTCTGTAATCAAATATTCTTGAGCAATAGAGTAGGGGGCGGGGGGTCTAAATATTGTTGCTAAATATACCCTATAGGGGTATTATTTGTTTAATTTTAATTAAGGGGGAAATAATGGAGGATTGTTGCGAATCTAAACATCCTGATTACAGTAAGCTAATTCCAAGGATTAACAGAGCTATAGGTCAGCTAGGTGGTATAAAAAAAATGATCGAAGAGCGCAGGTATTGCCCTGAAATTATTATGCAATTAAGAGCAGTCGGTTCAGCTTGTCAGTCTATCGAAACAACTATGCTTCAAAAGCACCTTGAGTCCTG
>JGI20155J14468_10002581_pt1 | contig 13251 bp, 13 predicted proteins | sample COG_05_FD_14468 | JGI IMG/M metagenome (IMG submission 14468) | reverse complement strand
ACAAAATGAGCATTTTTATTTTTAAAACCTTTCATTTTTTCTTCTATATTAGACATTGCTATTTTAAAATCTTTATTTATTCCTGCCCATCTAGCAGAATATATGCCAGGCTCTCCATTAAGGGAGTCAATACATAGGCCAGAATCATCAGCTAAAGAGGTTTGTTTAGATAAATTTTTAGCACTTCTAGCTTTTATTAAAGCATTTTCTGTAAAACTTTCTCCATCTTCAATTGGCTCTTTATCAGAAAATTTTGAAATTGGTAATGCGCTTACACCAATATCATTTAGCAGAATATTTATTTCTTTTACTTTTCCTAAGTTATGACTAGCAATTATAATTGTTTTAGGTATTTGTATTTTATTTTTCATCGTTAATCACGCTATTTTGTAGTTCAAATAAAACAGTGCTTTCATTAATTGCTAAATCAATCATATTGTTTAATTGCTCTTTATTAAAATTACCTTTTTCTGCTGTTGCCTGAACCTCTATTAGGTTGTTAGATTTTGAAATAATAAAATTGGCATCTGTTTCTGCCTCACTATCTTCAATATAATCTAAATCTATAACTTCCATGCCTTTATATATGCCACATGAGATTGCAGAAATTTGATCAACTATAGGATTTTCTTTTAAAATTTTCTTTTTTAATAATATTTGTATAAGTAAGCTTAAAGCAATCCATCCTCCAGTAATAGAGGCTGTTCTTGTGCCGCCATCTGCATTTATGACATCACAATCTATTTTTATTTGTAGTTCTTTAAGTTTTTTTAAATCTAAGGCTGCTCTTAAAGAACGGCCTATTAGTCTTTGAATTTCTTGTGTCCGGCCACTTTGTTTCCCTCTTGTAGCTTCTCTATCATTTCTAGTATCTGTGGATGCGGGCAGCATACCATATTCTGCAGTTAACCAACCTTTACCGGACCCCTTTAACCACATTGGAACTCTCTTATCTAAGGAAGCTGTGCATATAACACTTGTTTCTCCAACATTTATTAAACAGGAAGCATCAGCATTTTTAATATAATTTTTTTTAATATTAACTATTCGTGATTGATTACTATTTCTTTCTGATGGCCTTTTTATTAATTTATTATTCATTTATTATTTCCTATTTAAATACTATATTATATTACTAATATATATAGAGAGTATATTTAATTGAATAACTATAAAAATAATAATATTTTGCTTTCATCATTAGATAGTAGATCTAGAAAAATTTTTCAATATATAGTAGAATCTTATCTAGAAACAGGAAACCCTGTAGGTTCAAATACGCTATCAAAAAAAATATCTCCATCCTTGGCTTCCGCCACGATTCGAAGTGTAATGTCTAATTTAGAAGGTTTAAATTTATTAAAGTCGCCACATGTATCTGCTGGGCGACTTCCTACCGAAAGTGGACTACAACTTTTTGTAGATGGTTTATTACAGATAGGAGATATCTCTAGTGAGGAAAAGAAGAATATAGAGGCATTAAGCGCAGGCTCAGGAAAAAGCTTAAAAGATATTTTAAGTGAGACCTCTAATGCCCTTTCAGGGTTATCTAATTGTGTTAGTTTGGTTATGGCACCAACAGTTGAAAGGGCAATAAAACATATAGAGTTTGTTCCTATAGATACAAATAGAGCATTAGTTGTTATTGTTGATAAGTTAGGACTGGTAGAAAACAGGCTAATAGAGATCCCAAAAGGAGCGCCTGTATCAAATCTAATTGAAGCATCAAATTTTTTAAATTCTAGAATTTCTGGCAACACCCTTGAAGAGGCCAAAACTATAATTGAAGAAGAGTTAGTAAATCATAGGAAAGAAATAGATTTAATATCTGAGAAGGTAATAACTGCAGGGCTTGCTATTAAGAGCGCTAATACAAACCATCCTTCTTTAATTCTGACAGGAAAGAATAATATTTATAATGATATAAATACACAAGAAGACTTTAAAAAAATAAATGAATTATTTGAAAAAATAGAACAAGGTAAAACATTATCAGAATTATTAAAAAACTCAGTATCAGGCACAGGGGTGCATGTCTTTATAGGAGCAGATAATAAACTATTCGATTATTCTGGTTGTTCTATGATACTTGCACCTATTAAAGCTAAAAGCACTATTAATAAAACTAAAACATTAGGAGCTATAGGTGTTATTGGCCCTATGAGAGTAAACTATGGAAGAATTATTCCTATGGTAGATTTTACTGCGCAGGCAATTTCAAAATTATTTAAATAATTACTTGTATATGAGAGATAGAATGACAATATCTAATTTATATTAAATAGGAGCTAGTATGACAAAAAAGACTAAAGGTGAAGAGATTAAAGAAAAATTTAAAAATATTGAAGAGGATAGCAAAATAAAAGCTTCCGCTGATGATACTATTATACAAAAGGATAGTGAAGTAGAAGAATTAGCTAATGAAGAATCTTCAGAGGAAGTTTTGTCTGAAGTAGATAAGTTAAAAGAAGAGCTTGCAGAAGCTGAAGATGCAAAGTTGAGAGCATTAGCTGAAGTCCAAAATATGAGAAGAAGAATGGAAAAAGAAAAGCAAGAAAATGCAAGATATGGATCTTCTAATTTGGCTAGAGGTTTATTAACTGTGCTAGATAACTTTGATAGAGCCGTAACTGCTTCACCTAAAGAAGTAGAAGACAAAAAAGATATAGAAAAAAATTATTTATCCTGCATCAAGGAATAGAATTAACGCTTAAAGATATTTCTGCTGTATTTAAACAAAATGGAATAGAAATAATTAGTCCTAGTAAAGGAGATTCTTTTGATCATAATTTTCACCAAGCAATGCTAGAGGTTCCTACAGATGAATATGAACCAGGGATGTTATGTGAAGTTTTACAGCCTGGATACAAAATCTATGATAGATTATTAAGGCCGGCTATGGTTGGCGTAAGCAAAGAATTAGTTAAAGAAAAATAAACTATAGGTAGTATTTATGGACATTTTAAAACTAGGCGATAATTCGTTTCAAATGCCTTTAAATGCATCATGGAATGTTACGTATTATGAAGAAGATAGCTCAAAGGCAGAAATTAGGTTTAACACAGGTAAATACCCTGTTTTAGGCTTAAAGATTCTGAGTATAGATGATCCAAAATATAATAAAAATTCTAAATTAAAAGAGCATTTGTTTGATCCAATTCTTCTTGAAACACATCCAGACTTAGAAATTAAAACTAGTAATAATGAGATTTATGGATTGGAATATGAGGCTAATCTGGAATCGGGAGAAAAAGTAAAAGTATGGAGAAAAGCTAAAATAGTTGGATCTAGAACAGTTAGGTTGATCACATTAGCTTTGTCTTGGACGTCGAACCCCTCCTCTGATAAGGCGGTAAAAACAATATTAGTAGATATAGAAAATCATTTAGAAAAATGTTCTTTTATAGATAGTGAGACGGAGTTAGATAAAGAAGCTAAAGCTGCAGGAAGAGTATCTAGATTAAAACTAGAAAAAATTACTCCATGGAAAGACTGTAGCTTTTTAATGCCATCAACATGGCCAACTGAAATAGATAAAGATAAAAAAAGTTTGATAAGTAGGGTCACTGGATATGAAGAAGCTATGCTTTTTTTAAATTGTGATGAGATAAACCTTCCAAAAGAGACTAAAATAACTATAGAATATATGCAGCACACAGCATCATCTTTAGGAGCTGATGAAAATATTAAAGATATTTCGCTGCATTCAACAGAAGAAAATGTTTATTTAATTTCTTGTTCTAAGTCAGAAAAAGACGGAGATACAGGGGTTATTATAAACAATTATTTTTGGCATATTTTTGCACCAAAAGGTAATGCTCTTCACCGTTTACATTTTACATATGTTTTTCCAGGTACAGGTGATAAATTTTTACATAGCTTAGTTGATGTGTTGGGAAATAATATTAAAAATATTAATTTAGGCTAAACTTTTTTAAGTTAAAGGCTTGTGTTTTAATTTTTAATCCCCATATGTCTTTTGCACAGTTTTAACAATATATAAAGAAAGAAGAATGTAATGAGTAAAGTAATTGGAATTGATTTAGGAACTACTAATAGTTGTGTTGCCGTTATGGAAGGTGGTAATGCTAAAGTAATAGAAAATGCGGAAGGTGCTAGAACAACACCATCTATAGTTGCATTTACAGAAAATGGAGAAACATTAGTAGGTCAAGCAGCAAAAAGACAAGCTGTTACCAATCCAGAAAACACATTATTTGCTATTAAACGGTTAATTGGAAGACCTTTTTCTGATGATAAAGTTACTCAAGATAAAGATATGGTTCCTTATAATATTATTAAGTCAGAAAGCGGAGATGCTTGGGTCAATGCAGCAGGAAAAGATTATGCTCCAAGTCAAGTGAGCGGGTTTATTTTACAAAAAATGAAAGAAACAGCAGAAGCTCATTTAGGTCATGATGTAACACAAGCAGTAATTACTGTTCCTGCTTATTTTAATGATGCCCAGCGTCAGGCCACTAAAGATGCAGGAAAAATAGCTGGATTAGAAGTTTTAAGAATTATTAATGAACCAACAGCAGCGAGTTTATCATATGGTTTGGATAAGAAGGAATCCGGAACTATTGTTGTGTATGATTTAGGGGGGGGAACATTTGATGTTTCTGTTCTTGAAATTGGTGATGGAGTTTTTGAAGTTAAGTCTACAAATGGCGATACCTTTTTAGGCGGAGAAGATTTTGATAATAATATTGTTCAATACTTAATAGAAGAATTTAAGAAAGATAGTGGTATAGATTTAAAATCAGATAAACTAGCATTGCAAAGATTAAAAGAGGCTGCTGAAAAAGCTAAAATCGAACTTTCTTCTGCTACGCAAACCGATGTAAACTTGCCTTTTATTACTGCAGATGCATCAGGTCCTAAGCATCTAACTCTTAAATTTACTAGAGCAAAACTTGAGAGCTTAGTTGAAGATTTTATAAAAAGAACTATTGAGCCCTGTAAGTCAGCATTAAAGGATGCCGGCGTTACAGCAAGTGAAATAGATGAAGTGGTTTTAGTTGGAGGCATGACACGTATGCCAAAGATTATAGAAACAGTTAAAGAGTTTTTTGGTAAGGAGCCGAATAAAGGTGTAAATCCTGATGAGTGCGTTGCATTAGGAGCAGCAATACAAGGAGCAGTGTTAGCAGGTGATGTTAAAGATGTTTTATTATTAGATGTTACACCTCTATCCTTGGGAATAGAAACATTAGGAGGAGTTTTTACCAGACTTATAGAGAGAAATACAACTATACCAACAAGAAAAAGTCAGACTTTTTCTACTGCTGAAGATAATCAGACAGCTGTTACTATTAGAGTTTTTCAAGGAGAGAGAGAAATGGCTGTAGACAATAAAATGCTTGGAAACTTCGACTTAGTGGGTATTCCTCCTGCATCTAGGGGTACACCGCAAATTGAAGTAACTTTTGATATAGATGCTAATGGCATAGTAAATGTCGCTGCTAAAGATAAGGCTACAAATAAAGAACAAAAGATAAAAATACAAGCTTCTGGAGGGCTTTCAGATGCAGATATAGATAATATGGTTAAAGACGCAGAATCTCATGCAGATGAAGATAAGAAGAAAAAAGAATCTATAGAAGCTAGAAATCAGGCAGATGCGCTAGTGTATTCTACAGAGAAAAGTATGAAGGAACATGGAGAAAAACTTCCTGCAGAGGATAAGGATAAAATAGAGGAGGCATTGAAGGAGTTAAAAGAAACCCTCTCTAATGAAAAGGCGACAAGTGAAGAAATAAACTCAAAAGTTGAACCTTTAAATACTGCAGCTATGAAGTTAGGAGAAATGATGTATAAAGAAAGTCAAGAACAAGCTGCGAAAGATGGCTCAGCTGAAGAGAATAATAAACCTTCTGAAGAGGCAGATGTTGTGGATGCTGATTTTGAAGAAGTTAAACCAAATGAAGAAGAAGTTAAATCAAATGAAAATGACGAGAAAGCTGCTGATAAGTAATTAAAAGCGTATTTCTTTTAAAAATATAGGTAAAATAAGATGCGTGATTACTATGAAATCCTTGGAGCAGAAAGGGATACTTCCGATTCAGAACTAAAAAAGAAATATAGAAAGCTTGCTATGCAGTATCACCCAGATAAGAATCCAGGGGATGAGGAAGCAGAATCTAAATTTAGAGAAATAGGACAGGCCTATGATGTTCTAAAAGATCCAGAAAAAAAAGCTGCTTATGATCGTTACGGACATGCAGCTTTTGAAGGAAATTCGGCAGGTCCAGGAGGTCCAGGAGGAGGCGCAGGCGCAGGAGGATTCTCAGATATCTTTGAAGATCTATTTGGAGATTTTACTGGAGGTGGAGGAAGACAAGCGCAAAGAGGAGCAGACCTTAGATATAATCTAGATTTAGATTTTAAAGATTCTTATTCTGGACTTAAAAAAGATATAAAAATAAGCACTTATGTTAGTTGTTCAGGATGTAAAGGTTCAGGAGGGGAAGCCGGTTCTAAACCTATGACTTGTGGAACATGTAATGGAGCCGGAAAAGTTAGGTCTAGCCAAGGCTTCTTTATGGTGGAAAGAGCCTGCCCAAAATGTGGAGGAAGCGGTCAAATAATAAGCAACCCATGTAGGCCCTGTGGTGGAGAAGGCAGAGTTCAAAGAGAGAAAACTATTAATGTAAATATTCCAGCAGGCGTAGATGATGGAACTAGAATAAGAGTTTCTGGTGAGGGAGAGGCAGGTCCTCTTGGCTCAGCAAATGGAGATTTATACTTATTTGTCCAATTAAAGGCGCATTCCTTATTTAATAGGGATGGATCCGATTTATTGCTTGAAGCAAAGATTCCCATGACACTTGCAGCATTAGGAGGCTCTGTTGATGTTCCAACGCCAGAAGGCGGCAAAGTTAGAGTTACAGTTCCTGCAGGAACTCAGTCCGGTCATAGGTTTAGATTAAGAGGTAAAGGTATGCCTGTTGTCAATAGATCTAACAAAGGAGATTTATATGTTGATGTTTATACAGAAATACCAGTATCTTTAAATAAAAAACAAAGGAAAGTATTAGAAGAACTACAAAAACTAGAAGAAGCTTCCAATAACCCAGAGAGTAATAATTTTATCAATAAGGTAAAAAATATAAGGCAATAAAAATATGTCATTAATAAAAGTAGGAATATGCGGCGCCTCTGGAAAAATGGGAAAAGTTCTTATAAGGCCGTAACACTTAATAATGAAATGGAGCTTGTTGGAGCTTTAGAACATGTAGATAATTCAAATATAGGACAAGATGCTGGTATAATTGCAAATATAGAATCTGTCGGCGTTAATATAACTTCTGATTCTAAAGACTTTTTTAAAAGATGCGATGCAGTAATCGACTTTTCTTTTGCAGGAGCTGTTATAGAAAATATTACTAATGCTTCTCAAAACAATTGTGCCTATGTACTTGGTACAACAGGCTTGGAAGAAGAGCAGGTTGTCCAAATAAAAGAACTTTCAAAAAAAATACCAATTATGAGTGCCGCTAATATGAGTATAGGTGTGAACATAACTTTACATTATGCAGAGTTACTAGCTCAGAGTTTAGATGAAGAATATGACATTGAAGTACATGAAATGCATCATAAAGATAAATTAGATTCTCCGTCTGGAACAGCCCTGGCTTTAGGTAAAGCTTTAGCTAAGGGCAGAAAAGCAAATCTTGAAGAAAAAACTATTAAACCTAGGTGGGGCATTCAACAAGCAAGAAAAAAAGGGGATATTGGTTTTTCAACGCAAAGAGGCGGGGATGTTATAGGTGACCATGTAGTTACTTTTGCTGGGAATGGTGAAAGAGTAGAGATAGGGCACAAAGCATCTAATAGAGATATTTTTGCAAATGGCGCTTTAAAAGCTTTGTTATGGTTAAATAGTAAATCAGCCGGACACTATAATATGAAAGATGTATTAGGTCTTAGTTAACACTATATTGATTTTTCCATTCTCTTAAGCCAGATTTAATTTTTCCTGCTAGTTTTAGCCTTTCTTCTGGTATCAGATAATTTGCTAGAATTATTTTTTTGCCGTGAGAAGAGACAATAAGAGTGTCTTCATTTTCATATATCTTTTCAATTTTAACTTGAACCCAAGTAGGCTCCAGTTCTATTTTTTTTATTATTTTATTCTTCTTTTTGAATAAGATATTAAGTTTTTCACTATCTAATATTATATGTTCATAAAACTTATTTTTATAAAATAAAATTTTAAAAGCTATATATATTAATAATATTTCAAAACCCATAAAACCTAAAACGGGCCACGCACCTAGAACGTAAAAAGAAATTCCGATATAGGATGCAGGGATAGTAATAAAAAACATTAAAATATATAAACCTCTCGTTGTTAGCGATTGATTACGATATATTTTGATATCTAAATAATATTTCATATTATAAAACTAGGGTTAAAATATGTTTTTGCAAATAGATTATTATAAGAATTAATTTTATTTATAAGAGCACTAATAATAATTATTTAATCTGCAATTGGACCATTAAAACCTTTTAAATTTAAAGTATGCAGCATAAGTATTGTAATGAAAGGTGCGGCAAATAAATTTATCAAAGGTATAAAAAATAATAAAGCTCCTAGTGTTCCAAAAAACCAACAAGGCCAGAATAAATTATTTCTTACTTCTTTTGTTTTTGCAAAAGTCATTTTCCTTAGCCCAATTGCCTCTGTATACTCTTTAGAAATTAAATAGCCTGTTATTAAAATATTTGCAGGAATCCAGAATAATGAGCTTCCCCAAAAAATAGCAACTGGAAATATAATAATATTTATTAGCAGAGACCAGCCTAGAAGTTTAATGCCGGCAAAAACCATTGTTGCAATTTTTATATTTTCTTCTTGGCTTATTTCAGGATAATACTTTCTTTCAATCTGACCCATAATTTTATCTTGAAAGAGGGCAAATATAATTGTTGAAATAGGAACAAACAAGATAGTCGACCCCCATAAGGCAGCAAGAGTAGCCCCATAAAGTAAAAAATCACCTAAAAAAGGAATTCCTGTATCAAGCCAATCTTTAACATAGTAAACTATAGAAAAAGTTAGAGAGGCGAGCACTATGAGTGTTACTATAGTAGTATATAGAACCCATTTAAAAACTTTAGGCTCAAACAAATTTTTTAACGATAAAAGAAGTATATAGATTATATAATACTGACTTTTTGATTTTTGCAAAATAACTAGCCTGGTTCTATAGGGGTAATATTGTAATTATTTGTGTATTTTTGAAATGCATTACCAAAGCTTACAAGTAAGGACTCATTTCGCCTTTTCGCGACAATTTGTATGCCAATAGGTAAATTATTCTCTGTTTTTACACAGGGCACAGCTAAAGAAGGGCACCCAGTTAGGGATATAGCAGCAGCTGTCATAAGCCAACTTACATAGTTATCAAAGCACTTATTTTCAACTTTTTTAGGCCAATGCTCTTTTATACTAAAAGGAGAAACCATTGATGCGGGAGAAATAAAAAGGTCATAATTTTCAAAAAAGTCATTAGTGTTTTTCACTAGCTCTCCTCTTGATAATTGAGCTTTACTGATTTGTTCTTCTGTTAAAGCAAGCCCTTTTTCTATATTAAGCCTTAAGTCTTCTTTCATAATATTTTTATGCAAAGAATACAATTCTCTTTTATCTGTTGCTAGCATATGAGCTCTTAAAATCTGAAATGTCTCTTCTGCGTTTGATAAATCTGGACAAACCCTTTCTACATTGTGGCCCATATCTAGTAAAAACTTTTCTGCCTTATTAATCGCTTCACGAACCTCGGGAGCGCACGCAAGAAAACCATAGTCATCACTTATTCCAATATTTAATTTAGGTACATTTTCGTTTAAAGCCTTCTGATAAGATCCTTGAGGGGCGCTTACTGAGAGAGGGTCTCTCGAATCTAAACCAGACATTGTATCCAAAAACAAAGCAATATCTTCTACAGTTCTAGCCATAGGGCCATCTACAGAGAGCCCATTAAAAGGAAGATTCTGTGGCCCATGTGCAATAGTTCCTGCTGTAGGCCTTAATCCTACAACACCACAAAAACTAGCAGGATTTCTTAAAGACCCTCCAGATCAGAGCCTGTTCCAAGCCAAGCAGCACCAGAAGCTAGAGCCGAGGCTGTTCCACCAGAAGAGCCACCTGCAGTATAATCTAAATTCCATGGGTTAGGAGTAGCGCCAAATACCTTATTAAAAGTTTGTGATCCTGCTCCAAATTCAGGGGTATTAGTTTTACCTATTATTATTCCTCCCATTTGTTCTATTCTTTCAACTAGAAAATCAGAGCTCTCAGGAATATTATTTTCGTATATTTGTGAGCCATATGTAGTTCTCACATCTTTAACATTAGTTAAATCTTTAATTACTACTGGTAAGCCATGTAAATAACCAGGATGATCTTTATTTATAGTATTAAGATTTTTAATCTGCTTTCGAGCCCTATCTTCACATACAGTAATGACAGCATTAATACTATTATGTGTTTCTTCTATTCTTTTTAGGTTACTGTTGAGAGCATCCTCAGGAGAAATTTCATTATTTTTTAATAAAGATACAACATCAGTTGCACTTTTTTTCCATAAATCATTATCTGATGAAGTCATTTAAAAATTCCTTTTTTATTACAAATATGGCATCTCCTATATAACAATAAATATACTTTAGTAATTATAAAATTAAAAAGGAATTATAATGTCTGTAGAAAAAAAAATTGATGTTTTAGGCATAGGAAATGCAATAATAGACGTGATTGCAAATGCTGATGATGTATTCTTATCAAACCATAATCTTAATAAAGGGTCTATGACATTAGTCGATGAGACAGTATCAAAGAATATTTATGCATCGATGGAAAATAAAGTTCAAATGTCAGGTGGGTCAGCAGCAAATACTATATTTGGAATCTCTCAGCTGGGATGTAAAAGCGCATTTATAGGAAAAAGATCAAATGACGAACTTGGAAATATTTTTCATGCAGATTTAGCAAATTCCGACATTGACTTTACAACTAGGCCCTTAGATACTGGAGAACCTTCAGCAAGATGTTTAATTTTAGTAACTTCCGATGCGGAGAGAACTATGGCAACATTTTTGGGGTCTTCTAGCAAATTAACACTTGAAGATATTAATGAAGAGCAAATAGCATCTTCAAAAATTGTTTACTTAGAAGGATATTTATTTGATCCTGAAGAGGCCCAAGAAGCATTTCAAAAAGCAGCCGAATATGCGAGAATGCATAATGCGAAAGTTGCATTTACATTATCTGATGCTTTCTGTGTAGAAAGGCACAGAGAAAACATGAAAGATTTTGTAAAAAATAATGTAGATATTTTATTTAGTAATGAAGGAGAGATAAAGTCTTTATATGAGACGGATATANTAGANGATGCNTATAAACTACTTAAAGAAGATGTAGCTATAGGAGTAGTGACACAAGGAGACAAAGGGGCTGCAATTATAGAGCAGAAAGCTATTCATAAAATTGAGGCATTTTCTACAAAAGTAATAGATACGACAGGAGCCGGAGATTTTTTTGCGGCCGGTTTTTTAGCAGGTTTATCTAAGAACTTAGATGTAATGAAGGCTGGAGTTATGGGGGCTGCTTGCTCTGCTGAGATTATTTCGCATTATGGCGGCAGACCAGAAAATAACTTAAAACAATATATAAAGAATAAAGCAGGGCTTATACTTTAAGCCCTGCATAAATTAAAAACTTATTGATTACTTAATATAACCAAGCTCTTTCCAGTCTTTATAGTTTGCTCTAAAGTCCTTTAGGGATGCCCAGACTTTAGCAAAATCTTCGTCAGATTCAACTAGTTCAGCAGCTACTTCATCCCATCCCTTTTGGAAAACAGCCAACATTTCTGGTGACCAAGTATGCAATGTTACGCCTTTTTCTTGTAAAGTTTTAAGCGCTGGCCCTTGAATACCTTCTCCTTCAGCTATAGCATGGCGAAAATTATCTCCACATGCAGCTTCAATTTGAGCTTGTTGTGTTTCTGATAGTGCATTCCATTTATCAAGATTTATCATAAGCTCCATAAATGTTGATTGTTGATGCCAACCTGGAAAATAATAATGCTTTGCAACTTGGTAAAAACCTAATTCAAGATCAATAGCAGGCATTGAGAATTCAGTAGAATCTATAGCCCCAAGCTCTAATGCTGGATAAATATCACCGGCTGATAAAAGCTGAGTAGATACACCCACCTTTTCCATTACTTTAGCGCCTAGACCAAAAAAGCGCATTTTCAAACCTTTTAAATCTTCTGGCCCTTTAATTTCTTCCTTAAACCACCCAGAGGCTTCTGGAGGAATGATTCCACAAAGCATGCCTTTTATATTATGTCTTGCGTAAAGCTCTTCATAGAACTCTTTGCCTCCACCAAAAAACACCCATGACATATATTCATTAGATGGTGGACCAAATGGTACGGAAGAAAAAAGTTGTAGAGCTGGAACTTTACCTGCCCAGTAACCCGGGGTTCCCCAACCAGCATCTACGCCACCAGTTGATACCGCATCAAAAATTTCTAATGCTGGAACAAGAGCGCCAGGTTCAAAAAACTTTATAGTAACATTTCCACCAGATATTTTTGACACTTCATTTTGTAAACGAACACCTAGCGTTCCAATTTGTACTAAAGATCCTGGAAAAGTACTTGCCATTTTCCATTTAACTTTTTTAACTTTTTCAACTGCTGCCCCTGTTTCTTCTTTTTGTCCACAGCCAACCAATAATCCTGTTGTAAGCATTAATGCTATTAATAATAATTTTCTCATAAATTTCCCTTTTCGAAGCTAAGATTTAAAACCATATTTAAATATATAAACTTTTAATTAAAGTCTATTTATATAAAGTATAGTTTATGAATTACATATATAAAACAGTTCTATCTAAATTAGGGCCATATAACAAATATAATATTTTAGCATTTATTCCATTAGGGTTTTGTGCAGGCCTTCCTTTGCCATTAATTGGTGCAACAATGTCTGCCCGCTTAATGGATTCTGGTTTAAGCTTAACTTCTATTGGGCTTTTTGCTTTAGCTGGAACCCCGTATGCTTTAAAATTTTTATGGTCTCCTCTAATCGATACTATAAAAATTCCTTTTCTAAATAATTTATTAGGAAAAAGAAGAAGTTGGTTATTACTTACTCAGATAATTCTTTTTATTTTATTTTTTATAATTTCAACTATAGACCCTATGAAAGACCTGTATATGCTTG
>JGI20155J14468_10002569_pt1 | contig 13322 bp, 9 predicted proteins | sample COG_05_FD_14468 | JGI IMG/M metagenome (IMG submission 14468) | reverse complement strand
AATGCCTGAAGGGCTATACCATCACATATCGGGTGAAAAGTTGGAACTGAGTACGCTTCAATAGCATGAACAATTGCATCAATACCCGTCCAGGCAGTAAGATTTTTTGGCAACGTAAGGGCAAGTTCAGGGTCCAGAACAGCTGCTAATGGCCAATATTCTGGATGATAAAAAGCTTTTTTCTCATTACTCATTGTATGAGTAATCATAGCTCCTGGCTCCACTTCAGCACCTGTTCCAGTCGTAGTTGGAACACAAATAAGAGGAGCGAAACGGTCAAATTTCTTATTGGCCTGTACTTCATTAAGCATATCAAAATCCCAAAATCTATCAGGACTTCTATACGCTGATAATGCTATTGCTTTTCCGATATCTAAAGAGCTTCCACCACCGATAGCAATAATACCATCACAACCTTCACGAATGAAAATTTCACATCCAAGAAGACTTTCCTTATCAGTTGGGTTCGGTGAGAAATCTGAAAATAGAAAACACGTTAAGTCCTCACTCATCAACATTATTATTGCTGAGTTAACAAAGTTTAATTTTGCAGTTTCTGAATCTGAAACAATTAAAGGTCTTTTTATTCCCACTTTTTTTGCAATACTTGGAACTTTGTTTATACTGCCTGGCCCATAGTGTATCGGAATTGGGAAATTCCAAAGGGACTGCTCTAGCATATTACTTTTAATTTCTAACATTATCGAGATTTTTACCTAGTTTCATAATTTTTTTCTCATACGAAATAATAATGACTTTATAGAATAGTATTTTTTAAACATTTTTTACATGCAGTCTCGCTCAATTTTCTTATTAAACTTGCGGGATGCAAATAACTCTCCTTTGCTGAAGGCCTTTATAATACCACTTAAATAAAAATGTGTTTTGTCACAACTCGTATGAGTAGTCGTCTCAACTCGCGCGTCCCAATCATCCCTTTTATAGTGAGCTGTACAATTAAATTCCATTGCCGCAGAAAGAGGATCGTCCTGTTTAATTGAAAGTACTTTTTCTTTGGTAAACGAAATCTCGGTTCCAATATCATCAATTATAGAACTCCCATCATCTCGTTTAACGACAAATTTAGTGCTTAGATCATCAAATTTATGAGTAAAAGTACGAGATTCGTTCCCAACCTTTTTAACGGTCATATTTAATGGTGTCGCATGTTCTGGAGGAAGAAACTTCGTATTATGGAAATTATCCTCATTGTGTAAAATAGGTAACCTAACTGTTGAACGAGATGGATCTATTGTAATTATTGTGGGAGTTGGTGATGGCCAAATTAAAGGCCAATAGGATGTTGAAACAGAAATTCGCAGCTGATGTCCTTTTGGAACAACCTGTGCTACGCCCTTTAATCTGACTGTCACTTCGTAAAACTTGTTTGGCGTTAAAGGATCTGGGTTTTCATCACTCTCTCTATGGGAAAGGTTAAGAACCCCATACGAAATTCGTTCAACAGCACCATTTGGATGTATGTTATTTAATCGAACTGCAATTAATGCTTGAGGAACGTCTGAAGATATATTCAGTCTAACCCTTCCCTCTCCCACTATACTAATCGCTTTTAGTAAAGGGTCACCATCAAATATAAGAGAGCCTGAGTCATCCTCTCGTTGATCAAGAGGTAACTCGGGTGCAACTTTCCCTAAACCGTATGCACACCATTCACCACCATAAATCCCTGTCGTTTGAGGGGAGGATACCGTCAATTGTATGTTAATCGTAGTTTCGTTTTGTATAGATGACAGTCTATTACCATTGAAAAAATATGTGTCTTCCTTGATACTTTTAGACGGCCAAGATGGAACACCTAACCAACGCCCTTCCCGCGCATCAAAGTGAGGCGCGGGCCTTTTGGAATCTTGTAAAAACAATCGCATATCAGGATCTTTGTCTACCCCAGTATCTATATCTTTTAACCAGTGATCCCACCATCGTTTACATTCTTGTAAGAAACCAATCGCTGGCCCTGGAACTCCTTGATTAGGGTATTTGTGCCCCCATGGACCAATTATTCCTTTAGATGGTGTATTCAAGTTTTCAATAAGCTTGAAAACTGCAGTTGGATAACCATCAGCCCACCCACTTACTGCTAAAACTGGACACTGAATTAAATCATAATCTTCTTGAACTGAGCCATGCTTCCAAAATGCATCTCTGCGTTGATGCTCAATCCAGAGGGCCGGATATAGATCTAATCCGTCAATACGCGTCTTCCACATCTGCTTCCATTTTTTGTCCCCCACCATCTTGGGATCTGGTGGAAGAGCGCCGAAAGTAAAAAAAGCACTCCCCCAATCCATGTTATCGTTTAAAAGACATCCTCCCATAAAATGCACATCTTCATTGTAACGATCAACCGTAGAGCATAAACTAATAACCGCTTTTAGAGCAGGTGGTCTTCTTGCAGCAATCTGTAACCCATTAAAGCCACCCCAGGAAATTCCAATCATTCCGACCGACCCACTACACCAACCCTGGGAAGCCAACCATGTGATCGCCTCAATACCATCATCTTGTTCTCGCTTTACATATTCATCTTCCACAAGGCCATCTGAGTCACCAGTTCCACTAATATCTAAACGGACAAAAGCATATCCATTAGCTGCAAACCAGTACATATTTATCTCATCCCGAGCCCTCGTCCCATCCCGACGGCGGTAAGGTAAATACTCTAAAATTACCGGCACTGGATCTTCACTCGCATTTTTTGGTAATACTATTCTCGCAGCAAGTTTTCGTCCATCGGAAAGCGGAACCCATACCAACTCCCTATCATCAACAGAACTTTTATAATTTTGAGTTATTGGTTCAGCGCTCATTATCGTTTTCTCCAAACTAAGCTTAGGCAGTAATACCTGATTTAATTGTGGTTTCGAGGAAAGTCTTGAGACCAAGTTTCACTATGTACAAGCTCCTCACCCTGTCGCGCCTCCAAACTAGCTTCGACATGAAAATGAGTTGAGGTAGAGGTGATGATTGTTCGAGTTTTAGATGAAACTTCCCAAGCGTCACGTTCAAAAAGTTCACACCAGGTTATGTCTAGTTTGGCTGATAATGGGTCATCAGGGTGAATAGACATGTACTCATCATGTGTAGATGAAACAGTCCATCCCTTATGGAGATTATATACAACTTTCCCTTCATCAAACCACTGATGCTGAGTTACTACTCCAGATAGCATATCTCTGTTGATATCCCACTTATATTCCGAGGGTCTAAGCACTGTTTTATCTAATGGCTGTGCACACTCTGGATCAGAAAAAGGTACTAATTGTGTATCACTTTCTCGAATAGGGCGAGTTGGTAAAATAATTTTACTAGCGTGCTTTGAAATGGTTATGGTGGCTCTCTCAGGTGACGGCCACGCGATTGGCCAATATATACTCGAGATTGCTACGCGAATTCGGTTGCCAACACCAAAACTATGCCCAGCCTCATTTAATTGAACTTTAACAGAGTAGGTTTTCTTAGGCTCCAAAAGCTCAGGTGTTTCACTGCTGTTCCGATGCGTTAAATTTAGCAAACCGTAACTTACTCTAGTCACACTCCCATCTGATAAAACCTCTGATAGGCACACTGCTATCATTGCAACTGATTTATCACTAGATAGGTCCAACATTATCACGGGAGCACCCAGAATATCCAAAGGCTCTTTTAAAGTGTCAGTATCAAAAACTATCGAACCTGCCTCTTCAGGTCGCTGATCTCCAGGACCATCTGGATCTAATCCATGTGGACACCACTGCCCTGCCATTAGGCCAACGGTCATTGGCGAATTTATAGAAAAATCGTCAGCCTCTTTATGAACCACTGACGGGCTAAGGGATGGTTGTCCTGAACTAAATTTCAAAGTCAGATCTTTTGTGTTTGCTGACGGCCAGTTTGCTTCCGATACCCACTTACCAGGTCTTTCTTTATAATATGTCTTTGGTGCTATAGGATCTTGTATCCAACACCTTAAAGGTTCTTCCTCCATAATCCCAGTATCTATATCTTTCAGCCAATAATCCCACCATCTCAGGCATTCCTGAAGAAAACCAATTGCGGGCCCTGGCTCTGCAAAATGTGGATATTTATGTGCCCAAGGACCTATTAAACCCTTACAGGGAGATTTCAAATTTGAAAGCAACCTAAAGACAGAGTTCGAATATCCATCCGCCCATCCGCCCACGGCGTACACAGCAGCTTGAATCTTATCGTAATCTTCACAAACAGAACCATGTTTATAAAACTCATCACGTGTTTGATGTTCCATCCAGTCTTTCAACCATAAACCACTTCCTTTCAAACGACCAACCCACAAATCATGCCACTTATTTCCAACTATATTTGGATCTGGAGGAGTTGTATTGAGTGAGAACATATAGCTATTCCATGCAGCATTATCGTTTAACAAACATCCACCCATATGATGGATATCATCTGCATACCGGTCATCAGTAGAACATATTGAAACTATGGCTTTCAAGGCTTCAGGTTGCCTCGCAGCAATTTGTAATCCGTTAAAACCACCCCATGATATTCCAATCATTCCAACATTACCTGAGCACCATTTTTGTTGAGTAATCCAGTTAATTATTTCAATACCATCATCTTGCTCTTGCTTTAAATACTCACCTAACAGAACCCCTTCTGAGTCGCCTGAACCACGCATGTCGACTCTGACTGAAGCATATCCATGCCCAGCGAAGTAGGGGTGAGTTGTTGCATCTCTATCAGCTGTTCCATCTTGTCTCCTATAGGGTAAATATTCAAGAATTGCTGGGACAGGCTTATCAGGCGCATCGGTGGGCAACCATATCCTAGCAGCCAATCGAACCCCATCAGAAAGTTCAATAAAAATTGGATCTAAAACTTCAATTTTGTTTGGGAAATTTTCAATAATTTTCATTTCGTATTCCTTAAAGTTTGAATAGTTTTCTTTTTATAGGTGAGGAAGTAGATTACACATAAGAGATATCTCAAATTAATAAAAGATATATTATATAAATTATATATAAAATATATATTTTTATGTTGACTTCTAGATCACAATAACCAAAATCTTATTATAATTTAATAAATTTGAGGGGATAAAATGAATAAAATTTTACAAACACGACGTCAATTACTGCAGACAATAGCTTTTACAGGCATTGCTGGAGTTGCAATCGGAAAGTTCCCAGGAATAGCATATGCAGCTGATGGGGCTACATTAAAAATCCAGTTTGAGCGTGAATTAGATAGCTTAGACCCAGGGTATTTTGTAGGAGGAAGTCCACCTTGTGACGTAAATTGGGCTCTAATGCCTGCACTAGTCCATTACGGTAGAGATGGTGGATGGATACCAAGTCCTCACGTAGAGAGTATAGTTGCTCGTGATGCAACACATATCGACTTCACTCTTCGAAAAGGTATGATGTGGACTAATGGCTTTGGCGAAGTAACCACTGAAGACGTTGCTTACAGCTATGATAGGGAAGCCGTAAGTGAATGGAAAGGTGACTATGTAGCATATGATCATGTCGAAATTAAAGATAAATACAGTGGAACAATAGTTCTCAATCAACCATTTGCTCCCTTCATGAACACCACACTTGCATCTGGAACTGGAATTATAATTTGTAAAAAAGCTGTCGAAGCTGCAGGAGGGAAGTTTACAACCGAACAACCTGCGTCTTGTGGTCCATATTTAATATCAGAGCATAGACCGGGGCAAGTATTGAAACTTCGATCTAATCCTGAATGGAACGGAGCAAAACCCGCTTACGAAAATATTGATTGCCTTTTTGTAACCGAGTCCTCAGCGGCCGCTCTTGCTTATGAGGCTGGAGAACTTGATATTGCGAAAGTAAGTGCAGACACTTATGCTAGATATCTCAAAGACATTCCTGCAAAATCCAGCTTAACAGTTGCCGGAGCACTCCAGTACATGTGGATGGGGATGAATACTGACCATCCAAAACTCAAGGACATAAGAGTAAGGCAAGCCATTCAGCATGCTGTCGATGCCAGCGCTGTGGTACAGGGAGCGTACTCAGGAACAGCAGAACAATCATACGGTGTTGTTTGTCCTGGCTTAACTGGCAGGAGAGATAAAGCCGGTTATTCATACGATCCAACTAAAGCAAAAGCTCTACTTGGAGAAGCAGGGGTGTCTGGATTAAAATTGACACTGCGAACTCTAAATAACCAAGAGCGAATGCTGACAGCACAAATAATTCAAGCCAATTTGGCAGCTATAGGAATAACTGTTGAAATAATTCCTTTAGATGGCGGACCGTTTTGGGATATGGGTCAAGAAAAGAAAGGGGACACCTGGAAAGAACTTGAGCTTTGGATTATGCGTTATAGCTCAGGTCCTGACCCATACGAGCCATTTCAGTGGTTTGTTCGCGGTCAAGTTGGGATATGGAACTGGGAACGTTGGTCATCTGATGAATTCGAAGACTTGTTTGCAAAAGGTGTAGCCGAAACAGATACTGGAAAACGGGAAGCAATTTACACACGGATGCAAGAAATTATGGATGAAACGGGTGCATATGTTTACCTAACTCACGAACCAGAGGTTTTCATACATAAATCCTCTCTTAGTCCTCATTTCTCTCCAACAGCAGAAATGATTGTAGGCGCGTTTAAAGAAGCATAAGGAAACTCTTACGGCTGGGGTCTTGGCTCTAGCCGTAAATTCTTATAAAACTTTTATTATATATGTGGTCTTACCTATTAAAACGAATATTACTGTCCGTGTTAATCGTGTTTCTAGCGATATTAGCGCTATTCATAACACTTCATTCAATTCCTGGAGATCCAATTAGTATCGCTCTCGGGCCACGCGCAACACCTGAAATACAAGCCGAGTACGCGGCAAGAATGCATCTCGATAAACCTCTATATCATCAATTTGTTATTTTTATTGGAAATGTAATCAAAGGTGATCTTGGCAATGACCTCTTTTCCAATAGAAGTGTTCTATTGATTTTATCAGAGCAGCTACCCTATACTATTGTGCTCGCTATCACAGCGATTGGTTGGTCTGCGTTGATAGGTATTCCTTTGGGATGTTTATCTGCTGTAAAACCAAACTCATTACTAGATAAAATTACAGGAATAGTATCGGTTGGAACTATAGCAATTCCTTCATTTTTGGTTTCCATATGGGCTATTTTAATATTTTCTGTTGGATTAAAGTGGTTGCCTGTTATTGGGGCTGGAGAGCCAGGTGATTTTGGCGATCAAATATTTCACTTAATTCTACCAGCATTTGCAGTAGGTCTTGGGTGGGTAGGTTATTTAGCACGTATGGTAAGAGCTTCAATGCTCGAAGTAATGAGCGAAAACTATATACGGTCGGCGAATGCTTTTGGCTTAAAAAGTAGAACCATAATATTTAGATATGCGCTTAAAGTAGCTATTTTACCGACTATCACTCTAATTGGTGTTGGCTTTGGAGCGTTATTATCTGGAACAGTATTTGCAGAAATTATTTTTTCCAGACCAGGTATTGGAAAAATTATCTACAATATGGTGCTTGCCCGGAACTTCCCGGTAATTCAAGGTGCCGTATTAATTACAATTGGCATGTATGTCATTGTCACCTTGATTGCTGACCTTATTGTTTCATGGTTAGACCCTCGCGTGAGAGATACACTGTGAGCATTTCATGAAAATCCAAAAAAAGAAAACAAAGCCATCTCTTCCAGATATTATTTTACCTGAAAAATTGGTACTTTTTTTACGGAATCCAATGGGCGTACTAGGTTTAACATTAGTTCTTCTTATTATCATAAGTGCTGTTTTTGCCCCTTTATTTGCAACACATAATCCCTTTACAATGGACATAGCAAACCGATTGGCTGGCCCATCTTTCGATAATTTCCTAGGTACAGACCAGTTAGGTCGGGATACCTATACAAGAGTGTTATATGGTGGACGTGTTGCCTTACAGGTTGCTGCAATAGGGGTCTCCGTATCACTAGTAGTTGGTTTAACACTTGGCATGATCGCTGGATATGGCCCTTTATGGTTGGATAATATGCTCCTGTTACTTTTTGATGCAATTCGTTCGTTTCCAACAATTGTGCTTGCTCTTGCCGCTGTAGCACTACTTGGGCCAAGCCTAAGTCTCGTTATGACTATCGTAATTATTACATCTATTCCAGGTTACGCCAGGTTAGCAAGGACGAGCACCCTTTCAATTAAAAATACAGAATTTATCCTCGCGGAACAATCACTAGGGGCCAGTATGAAAAGGGTTCTTGCAATACATATCATGCCTAATGTAATAGGCCCCCTACTCATTTTAGCTGCAATGGATGTCCCAGTAGTCGTAACCATAGAGGCAGGGTTAAGTTTCCTTGGCCTTGGTGCAACCTCCAACTGCAAGCTGGGGAACAATTTTAAACGAAGGCTATCTAATTATTAGAACAACACCCTGGATTGTAATAGCCGGTGGTATTCCTTTAATACTAACAACTCTGGGTTTTACATTCTTAGGTGAATCTCTCCGAGACGTTTTTGACCCAAGGTTACGGAAAGGAAAATAAAAGGTGACAAAGCTTCTTGATGTCAAAAACCTTAATGTTGATTTTCGTACCCCGCTTGGTCGAGTTCATGCTCTAAGAGATATAAACTTTTCTATAACAAAAGGAAAAATCGTTGGTATCGTTGGTGAGAGCGGCTCAGGAAAAAGTACAGTAATATGGACGATAACACAGCTGTTAGCCCAAAATGCTATCATAAAATCTGGTACAGCAAACTTTAATGGTATGGATCTACTAAAAGCAGATAAAGATACAATAAGAGGTATTCGAGGTGAAAAAATCTCTATGGTTTTCCAGGACCCTATGACCTCCCAAGCTCCTGTACTCACCTACGGAGAGCAAATGAACGATATTATGTATCGAAAAAATAAGCTTTCAAGACAAGAGAAACGGGAAAAAGCAATCGCTATGATGCGTCGTGTTGGCATTCCAGATCCGGAAAGCAGAATAGATCAGTACCCTCATCAATTCAGTGGGGGTATGCGTCAGCGTGCTGGTATAGCAATGTCAATGTTAGTCGAGCCATCTCTACTCATCGCAGATGAGCCTACCACGGCACTTGATGTAACAATGGAAGCACAAATAATTCATTTAATTAGGGAACTACAAAAAGAAACAGACACCACTATTATGGTGGTATCCCATAATCTAGGGTTGATAGCAGAACTTTGTGATGAAGTTATTATTATGTACGCTGGAGAAATTTTAGAGAGCGGAAAAATTCAGGAAATTTATAGCAATCCGAGCCACCCATACACTCAAGCTCTTCTCGCATGTGACCCTGCCAGAGAAAATAAAAAGACTCGCACTTTATCAGTTATTCCTGGAGATATTCCAGATTTGCACGTCAAACCAAAAGGGTGCGTATTTGTTTCAAGATGTGAATTAGCAGTACAAAACTGTCACATAGAACGACCCAAAAACCATCAAATATCAAGCTCAAACCATTTCGCTAAATGCCACCTTTTAGATCCAAAAAGTACACAAGCCCAAACTCCAACCAACCCTAAAAAGGTTACTAAAACAAAAGTAAACTCAGAACGTTTTTCTCATAAAGATGAGGTACATCTTTTAAACGTTAAGAATATTCAAGTTCGATTCCCTATTATGACCAAATTGAAAGCAAAACTAAAAGGCATTAACAAACCTTATGTTGATGCAGTTTTTAATGCTTCCTTAACATTAGAACGCGGAGAAACCTTAGGTTTGGTTGGAGAAAGCGGATCAGGAAAGACTACCCTAGGTCGAGCCATACTCGGTCTTGTTAGAGCTAAATCTGGCTCTGTTGAATACAATGGTCTTGATTTGTGTCAACTTAAATCCAGAGAATTCAAACCAGTTAGGCGGAACATGTCAATGATGTTTCAAGATCCTATTGGTTCACTAAGCCCAAGACAAACAGTTCGGTCTTTGATGATAGAACCGTTTAAAATCCATGGAATAGATAAAAATTTTGATGAGGAGGCCAAAAAACTTTGCGATACCGTCCGTTTGCCAGAAAATTTTTTATCACGCTATCCACATGAACTGTCCGGAGGTCAAGCTCGCCGAGTAGGCGTGGCTAGGGCATTGGCTCTAAATCCTGAGTTCATTATTGCCGACGAGCCAACAGCTGGCCTTGATGTTTCTGTTCAAGGTGAAATTCTAAACCTAATGAATGACCTGCAGGATGAACATGGAATTGCTTACCTTGTTATAAGCCATAACCTACCAGTAGTGCGGCACATAAGTGATAAACTCGCTATAATGTATTTAGGACGTTTAATAGAAACTGGGGATTCAGCCAAGATTTTTGATAAACCTGCTCACCCTTACACAGAAGCTTTAGTTAATGGAATACCTCAACCTGATCCCAAAAAACGAAGGAAATTACTGTCTATTGAAGGTGAGATTCCTAGCCTGACCAATAGACCACCCGGTTGCGAGTTTCATACGAGATGCAAGTATGTACAAAAAAAATGTAAGTTTGATCCTCCATCTATAAAAACCTTATCTGATGGTAGAGAAGTCCTTTGCCACTTTCCTTTAGAGATCTAGAGTTTTATTAAAATCTATCTTAGTTTGTCTTACAACGTTTAACTCCAACCATAGTTAAAACTAATACTAATCCGTTCTTCATCAGACATATTCATGGGAACCTCATGACGTAACCAGCTTTCCCACAACAAAACCTCTCCAACGGAAGGTTTTATATAAACAAAATTAGATAATTCAGACCTAACATTTTTTTTTCGTCCAGGTGCTGCCATCATCATGGGGAGTCTTGGGTCCTCAAACTTTATTGCACTAGTCCCCTCGGGCATCTTTACATAAGTCGTTCCACTAATCACACTATGTGGATGAAGGTGTGATGTATGCACACCACCTTCTGGTAAGATATTAATCCAAATAGAATCTAATTTAATTTTTTTATTATCTAAATCAAATTGTAAATCTTTGACAAAATTAGCTACATGTTTGTTAAGTGTTTTTATCAAATCCTTAAAAATTGGAAACCGCCAGTCTAAATCAGCAAGTGAGGCGTAGCTAGTATACCCTGGAAACTTATTGTCTTCGCACCACTGCTGACCAGCTTCGTCATCTTCGGAAACCGAGAGGCAGGTAGCTTCAAGCTCATCAGGATCAATTACCACACCAAACTCTTTTAAAGTAGCTTGATATATTCTGGTAACAAAGAGGGACTTGATATCTGGCATAGATTATTAGTAACTTAGAGATCATAGTAGATAAAGTCTAAATAGACCTATGAGTGAATTTTGTGAGAAAAATATAGGAATAGGTTAATTGACCATTAATACTGAATTAGAAATTGGCCATAGGCCGTGGGGTCGTTACGAAGTTTTATCTGTAAAAGAAGGCTATAAGGTAAAAAGGATTATTGTAGTCCCAAAAGGGAAACTCTCTCTACAACTTCATCAATATAGATCAGAACATTGGGTAGTTGTCGCGGGAGAAGCAGCGGTAACTAATGGTGAAGAAACATTAATATTAACTGTTAATCAATCGACTTACATTCCCAAACAAACCAAGCACAGATTGGAAAACACCACAGATCACGAATTAGTTATCATTGAAGTGCAACTCGGCAGCTACCTTGGAGAAGACGATATAGTTCGCTATGAAGATATGTATGATCGTATTGGTCAAAACAATTAAGGTTAATTAATGATCTCTATTCATTTATTATTGAAATATTAGATACTAATGAGAAGTCATTAATCGGAAGTTTAACATCAATTGTATTACCATCTTTTTTTAGAATCCTCACAATTAAGCTTTGAGACAATACCTCACTCTTAAGTTTTTCTTGAGACTTAACATCCTCCACTACTTCCTCGTTAGTTTTAGGTCTTAATCTAGAGGGAGACACATCAATTTTAAAGACCTTACCTTCTTCAAATATAATAAAGTCCTCAACCCTATAAAGTTTCTCAGCTTTTCCTATAAGCTTATCTTTAAAGGTCTCACCAGTAATTGTGAAAGGCTCTGATCTCCACTTGTGGACGAAACCAGTTCTATTATCGTCATTAAATTCAAAGGAGAAAAAGTAATCGTCCCTTTGAAATTGATTTGATAATGCTTGCTTTATTTTCGCGGTTGATTTTTCATTAAGCGAAAGCTCTGTCACATCTCCAAGCGTATATCTTTTAATATTGGGCTCTGATAACGGCTATAGAATTCTTGGTCACCATTGTCTTCAATTAATGCTAGCGTTCCACTTACGACTAGAGCCCCAACATATTCGGTGTATCCAACTTTTATTGCTCCAGTCGCTGGAGAATATTCCCAAACCTTGTTAGCTGACAGTTTATTATTTTGTACTGTAAGTTTTACACCTTTAAGATCACCAAAAATTGGCCTAAATTTATGAGTGCGCAACTTTCCATAATATATCGTACCCCAGTCACCAGATAATAGCTGGTTAAAAAACTCTTCCCTTTGTTTTGTAATGTCAGTGGAAACTAAGGCTTCTGCCTTTTTTAAGAACCTGAAAACAACAAAACGATCGCGTTCGTCTAAACCAATAAAGTAATTATCACTAGCCCGAGCTTCTACAATTACCGATCTACCAATCTTAAGAACCCCTGAAGAAGTAGCCCAAGAATTAAGATTTTCTAAGCTCCCATCAGCCTTTGAGTATTCGATTACACCTGATTCTGAAGAAAATGTTGGTTTAAATGTAGCGGTCGATCCATCTTCAGAAGCAACCCATTGATTGCTAATTAATTTATCAATGAATGCATTGGGATTATCTTTAAGAGTAACTGATTGGGAGCTATCTTTAGGTTTAGTTTTTGTAAAAGCCACTCCGTCACCATAACTGGGATTGAGAAACACTTTTGAATCACTATCAACCGCTAATGTGTAAGAGTTATAACCAAGTTTAACTTTGATTTCACCATTTTTTTCACTCCAGCTTCCAGATTCAATACTACCGTCTTCTTTAATTTGCAGAATTGGCCCTTGCCCTGCCTTAAATCCATCTAAAATATCTAGTCTAATTTTTTGATCTTTATTTTCCCAAACTCCATATATCCTTACATCAGAAAAGGCTGACGACGCTAAAAGTGATATTGCAAATAAAAATATAGAAAAAAATTTCATGTTAACCCCAAAGTAAATATATATGAATTATATATATTAATAATTTCAGGGAATACTCAATAGGAAATCTTAAAAATTTTTTAAAAATAAAACCACCAAACTCAAACCACTAATGGTCAATAAAAAGCGGGAAAAGAGAACGTGAATCGTAAAAAAGTAGAATCCTTAGGTCTAAAACAAGTTTCA
>JGI20155J14468_10002558_pt1 | contig 13370 bp, 12 predicted proteins | sample COG_05_FD_14468 | JGI IMG/M metagenome (IMG submission 14468) | reverse complement strand
TTCAGAGAGTAAAAATAAAAAAATTTTCAATTAAATCAATTGGTTTAGGTTTATTATTAATGAACGAGCCATTAGTTTACGTTAGGTGGGAAATGAATGATAAAATAAAAAAATTGCATCAAAAAATAGTCAAAAATTTTAATAAAAAATTATTTAAACAAACTAAATTTACAAAAGATCCCTATTGGCTTCCTAAAACAACCATTGCTTACAAGGATTTTAAATTAAAAGAGGTTAAGACTGTATATAAATACTTAAAAAATCTATCTAAGAGTTTAACAGTAACAATCAATAAAATTGAATTAATGACTGTAAGTTCTCAGAATGGAGAAAAAATTATATTCTCAAGAGATTTATATTAAGGAAAAAATTTATTTTAAAGTAAATTTATTTAACAAATATTTTTTTTCTTCAGTTTTTAACTTTAATTTATTTATTTTACTATCAGGTTAAAATTATATAAGTGTTTAGGTATCTATTTAATAAAAATGAAAATAATATTTGACCATAAAATTTTTTGGAATCAAAAATTTGGTGGTATTTCAAGATACTTTGTAAATTTAATAAAAAAATTAAATGAAGAAGAGAATATTGATTATAAAGTCATTTCGCCTTTTTATAAAAATAATTACCTTAATGAAATTGACAAAAAAAAAGTATTTGGTATCTTCATTTCAAATCTCCTTCCAAAAACATCTTTTTTTTTTAAAAAAACAAATGAAATATTTTTCAAATACTCTATTAATTTTTTTAAACCTGACATAGTTCATACAACTTATTACAACCACGATGTTTGTACAAAAAAACCACTTATATTAACCGTATATGACTTGATACATGAACAAATTTCAAGTGAAGAAAATAGACTATTGCTGCCTAAAAAAAAAGCAATTGAAAGAGCAAATCATATTATTTGTATATCAGAAAAAACAAGATCTGATTTAATTAAATTTTATGATTATCCTATAAAAAAAACTTCTGTAATTTATCTTGGCTCAGATCATCTGAAAAATATTGAGCAAAATAAAATTGATTTAAAATTAAATAATAAAAAATATATTTTATTCATTGGATCTAGAGAAAAATATAAAAACTTTAATTTTTTAGTTAACACCTTAAATGAAATGAAAAATCATAATTTAACACTAGTTTGTTTTGGTGGAAAAAAAATTAGTAAAAAAGAAATTAACAAAAATTTATCAAATATAGAAATTAAACAAATTTTTGGTGATGATAATTTGTTAAAAGAATTATTGAAGAATGCTTTATGTTTAGTGAACCCATCTAAATATGAAGGTTTTAGTTTACCCAATTTAGAAGCTATGGCCATAGGGTGCCCTTTGGTCTGTTCTGACATTAGTGTTTTTAGAGAGATATGCCAAAACTCAGCAATATATTTTGATCTTAAAGATAAAGTTACACTTATAGATTGTATTAATAAGTTAATGAAAGATGAAGGTTTTAAAACTCAACTAATTAAAGCAGGTAAGTTAAGAGCAAACATGTTTTTGTGGGACAATTGCTCAAATCAAACAATAGATATTTATAATAGATTTAAATAGTTAAATATTTTATTTTTTAAAGCAAATAATCAACAAATTTTTTAGTGTTCTTAGAAGTTCTAATTTAGGAATTTTTGATTTACCTTGAGTTCTATTTTTAAATTGTATCGGTGTTTCATAAATGTTATGGCCAAGTTTATTCAAAATAAAAATTGTTTCCATAAAAAAACTATAACCTTTAGAATTAACCATATCTAAATTGAAATTTGTTAATTTAACTAAATTAAATCCTCTAAAAGAAGTTGTAAATTCATTAGATTTTATATTTAAAATATACTTTATAATTTTGTTACCAATTATACTTAAAATTAATCTTAAAAAAGACATTTCACACCTGCCTCCATCCATGTATCTGGATCCAATTACAAAAGAATTGGCGTCTAATAAATCAATAATTTTTGGAATCTCCATAGGATCATGAGATAAATCAGCATCAAGGGTTATAAGTTTTTGGTAGTTGTTTTCTTTTGAATAATTGAATGCTAGTTTATGAGCTGTATCTAAACCTAATTTTTTTCCCCTTATAATAACTTTCAAATTAGACATTGTTTTTTGGAGGTCTTTTAACAGTTCACCAGTCTGATCTGGACTATTATCGTCAATAACCAATATATCAGTGTCTTTATTTAAATTAACTATCTTTTCAATTAAGATCTTAATATTTTCTTTTTCGTTATAGGTCGCTGTAAATATTAATGTTTTTGTCATAAAAAAAATAGTGTATTCAAATTTTTAATAAGTAATAAGATAAACCTTAATTATATGAAAATAAAAAAAACTGCAATTATCTTTGGAATTAGTGGACAGGATGGAGCCTATTTATCTCATTTTTTGCTAAAAAAGGGATACAAAGTTTTTGGTACTACTAGAAGTAAATCTTCTGACAATTTGTATAGATTAAAAAGATTAAAAATAGAAGGAAGTATTACATTGTATAAGGGTGAGGCAACTGATTTAAATTTTTGTAAAAAAATACTTAATTCAAAAATTAGTGAAATTTATTACCTAGCTGGAGATTCATCAGTAGTTGGGTCGTTTACTAACCCTATAAGCTCATTAAAAAGTAATGCACTGGGTTTATTAAATATTTTAGAAATTATAAAAAATAAAAACCTTAAGACAAAATTATTTAATGCAGGATCTGGACAATTTTATGGGGATAATAAAAACAATAAATATAATTTAAATTCAAAAATTGATCCGCAAAGTCCATATGGTATATCTAAAGCTACTGGTTACTGGCTAGTGAAAGTTTTTAGGGAAAATTATGATATTTTTTGTTGTACAGGAATTTTATTTAATCATGAGTCAAGTTTAAGATCAGATGAATTTGTAACAAAAAAAATTATTAATATTTCAAAAAAAATAAAAAAAAATAACAGACAGAAGCTTAAGCTTGGGAATATAAGTATTTATAGAGATTGGGGGTGGGCACCAGAATATGTTGAGGCGTTTTGGCTTATGCTTCAACAGAAATCACCTTCAGATTTAATTTTAGGAACTGGGAAAATTCATAGTATAAAGGAATTTGTTCATGAAGTTTTCAAATTACTAAATATAAAAAAAAAACACTTAAATATAAATGTAAAAAAATTTAAAAGAAAGCTAGATATTCGTGGATACAAAGCAGATATAAGTGAAACCAAAAAAAAAATTAAATGGCAACCAAAAACAAATTTTAAACAAATAATTTATAAAATGGTTAATGATGAATTATTTTAGTTTGATATTTTCAAATAATAGTATTTTGAGAAATCTACAAATTCAAGCATTTAAAGATTTTAAGTTAAATGGAATTTGTTTAGAGTTTGGTGCTAGTCATAAATTAAATAGAAACTTTTTGAAAGAAAGTTCAAAAAAGTATAAAACTTTTTACTCCAATATTGATAAAAAAAATAAAAAATTTTTGTTTTTAGATTTAGAAAAAAAAATAAATCATAAAAGAAAATATGATAATATAATCATATTTAATGTTTTAGAACATCTAAGAAATATTAATCAACCTTTAAATAATATTTATTTTATGTTAAAAAAAAATGGTAAAATTTATGGATCAACTCCATTCTTATATAGAATTCATGGCGCACCCAAGGACTACAACAGGTACACTAAGGATTTAATTAAAAAAGAACTTCAAAAAAAAAATTTTAAAAATATCAAGATAAAAGAACTCGGTATGGGTCCATTTTTGGCTAGTTTTTCATTATTAAGAGGATACTTAAAATTTTTACCTATAATTTATCATATTCTAATTACCCTAATGATTTTACTAGATAAAATTTTATTTTTTTTTATGAAACAAGATCCAATAATAATATATCCAATTGGATATGTGTTTTCTGGAGTTAAGAAATAATGAGTAAAGAAATTTTAGTTACCGGTGGTACAGGCTTGATTGGAACATACTTAAAAAAATATTTGCCTACTGCCACTTATGTTGGATCTAGAGATTTTAATTTATTAGATTTAATAGAAGTCAAAAAAATGTTTTTAGAGTTAAAACCAAAAAAAATTATTCATTTAGCTGCAATGGTTGGAGGTGTTCACCATAATATTGAAGAACCGGTTAAATATTTTGAGAATAATATACTAATGAATACTTTTATTCTAAAAGAAAGTTTTGCAAATAATGTTGAAAATTTTTTAGGCATATTAAGTTCCTGTATCTATCCTGATGATATTAAGGAATATCCGATTAAGGAGTCTGAACTTTTAAATGGAGCACCACATAAAGATCTTTTTTCTTATTCCTATGCAAAAAGATGTATGGCAATACATATTGATATGTATAATAAAAAATTTAAGACAAAATATAACTATATTATACCCTGCAATCTATATGGTGAATTTGATAAATTCGATGCAATTAAGGGGCATTTCGTAGGAGCATTAATTGAAAAAATTATTGAAGCAAAAATTAAAAAAAAAAATAAAATCACATTATTTGGAGATGGCACTCCATATAGACAGTTTATGCACGCAAAAGATGTTGCTAAAATAATAAGCTTGATGATATTAAAAAAAAAGTTTTTTAATATGAATATTGCTACAAATGAAAATTATTCAATAGACTATATTGCAAAAATAGCACTTGAAGCTTGTGATGCTCAGGGTTTATTGGTTGAATATGATAATACTAAACCAAATGGTCAAATGCGAAAAGATATTGAAATTTCAAATATGATAAAATATTTTCCAGAGTTTACAGCAATAAAATTAAAAGATGGAATAAGAGATATTTATCGTAAAAGAATGAAACTAAAATGAAAAAAACCTTATTATTTGGAGGCAGTGGTTTTTTTGGTCCAGTTATTCTTTCAAAAAATCCAGAAATTATTTCTGTAGGCAGAACATTGCCTCCCAAAGAATGTAAAAATGAACACATTCACCTAAATAGCCTGGATGAAATAAATAAACTAGACGAAGTTGATTTTGATAAAGTAATTTTTTTGATAGGTAGTTCTAATCATCATGAGATTAACCTAAGCACTAATATGGGAATAGATCTTAATGTTTACCCTCTTAATCAAGCATTGTCTTATTTTGCAGAAAGAAAAGTAAAAAAGTTTATCTGCTTCACAACAATACTATTGTACGATCAAAAAAAATTAACATTACCAGTAGATGAAACACAAGAAATTAATCCATATATCAATAAATATGTATTTAGTAAGTATTTATCGGAGCAAATAGTTCAATATTTTGGAAATTCAATTCCATCAATAATTGTAAGATTGAGCAACATATATGGATATACTAAACTAAGAAGGCCAGACCTAGTACCAACTATTATGCAAGACGTTTTTACAAAAAAGGAAGTAAAAATATGGAGTGATGAACCCAAAAGAGATTTTATTTTTACCGAAGATGCAGCAGATGCAGTTTTAAAATTAGTAGANTCTAATTTTGAAGGAATAATTAATTTAGGTTCTGGAAAAATGTCATCTATAAAAGATATGTGTAATATAATATCAAATCTATCAAAAAAAAAAATTATCTCTGAAAATAAAGAAGTTTCTGGACCTATGGAATTTGTAACAGACATATCAAAAATAAAAAGAATTATAGATTGGGAACCAAAGTACAATATTCAGTCTGGTTTAAAAAAAACGTATGAAGTTATGAAAGCATATAACCTGAATAATCTTTGACAAGAAATGTATAAAAAATAAAGATTATATTAACTAGATAACATCAATTATGAAAATTTATTATTGGTCACCTTTTTTATCTAGGATTGCTACAGTAGCATCAGTAATTAAATCAATTGAAGCAATAGAAGATTATAGTAAAAAAAAGGTAGATTTATCAATTATTGACTCAGTTGGTGAATGGAAGCAAATTCCAGAAAAGACCAAAAATATAAAAATAATCAAATTGTATAAAAAAAGTATTATTGAAAAATTACCAAGAGGTGGTTTTTTACGAAGCAGATTTACACAACTAGTCATTTTCTTTTTAAGCTTCTTTAGATTGATAAATTTATTAAAAAAAGATAAACCAGATTATTTGATAGCACATTTAATAATTTCATTACCACTTGCTGTCATGATGCTCATTCAAAGTAAGACAAAATTAGTAATTAGAATATCAGGATTTCCAAAATTAAATATATTTAGAAAAATTTATTGGAAGTTTTTTGGAAAAAAAGTTCATAAAGTTACTTGCCCAACTATCGCTACTCTGGAAAAGTTAAAATTATTAAATATTTTTGACCAGAAAAAGTTATTTTTATTGCATGATCCTATTATTTCGCCAAAAACAATAGTCCTTAAAAAAAATGAACTGATAGATCCAAAATATAATGATAAAAAAATTATTATTGCTATTGGAAGACTTACAAAGCAAAAAAACTTTTCTCTTTTATTGCATAGTTTTAAATTAATTAAAAAAAAACACCCAGATTATCATTTATTAATTTTAGGTTCAGGAGAAGAGGAAAATAAATTAAAACAAATAATTCAAAATCTAGAAATTTCCAATGATGTAGATTTATTAGGTTTTGAGGAAAATCCTTATAAGTATTTGAATAAAGCAGAATGTTTTATTCTTTCATCACTTTGGGAGGATCCTGGCTTTGCACTTGTAGAAGCAGCTTATTTAAATGTACCAATTATTGCTAGTAACTGTCCAAATGGACCAGAGGAAATTTTACAAAATGGTTTAGGAGGTTATTTATTTAAAAATAATAGTCAGGCACAGTTAATAGAGACATTTGATAGATTTTGTCAAACTTCAAAAATTGATTTAAAAATTAAAAAAATTAAATCAAAAAAAAGCTCAAAAGCTTTTACAAAATTTGATCATTTTAAAAATTTACAAAAAATTATAGAAATTTAATTATTATAATAATAAAAAGGATCTAAAATTATCTTTGGTTTCTTTGATTTTATTTTTTTATGAATTTTTTTGAAAATAGTACCTTTTGTTAAGAACAAAACTACATCAAATTTTGTGAAATTTGATCTATATTTATTTAAAATCGAATTAGATTCTTTACAAAAAGGATCATATGCATAGACTTTTTTAGTAATTTTTTTAATTCTATTGTAGATTTTTAAATTTAAGGAGTTACGCATGTCTGAGACACCGTACTTATATGTCAAACCAACAATTAAGATTTTTGAAGATTTTAAATTTATATTATTAAGTTTTATAAAACTAATAAATTTTTTAAATACAAAATCTTCCATTTTATTATTTGTTTTTCTTCCAGCAAGAGTAACAATAGAATCGAATTTATTTTCTTTTGCTATGTATGATAAGTAATAAGGATCAACTGGCAGGCAATGACCACCAACAAGCCCTGGCTCAAAATTTATAAAATTCCATTTTGTTTTAGCTAAACGTATAACTTCTGAATAATCTAGTTTTAACTTATCACAAATCATTAATATTTCATTAAATAGAGAAATATTCAAGTCACGTTGAATATTTTCTATAGATTTAGCTGTCTCTGTTTCTTTAATATTTTGAGAAAAAATTAATTTTTTACAAAAGTTTTTATATATATTTTTTACCTTTAGGATTATATCTTTATTCTTGGTGTTAAGAGCAATAATTTTATTTATATTTGTTAAATTATTTTTTTTATCACCTGGATTAATTCTCTCAGGGCTATAACCAATAAAAAAGTCTTTGTTGCTTATTAATTTTTTTTTCTTCTCTAAAAATTTTGTAAATTTATCAGTAACACCAGGATAAACTGTGGACTCTAAGATTATTATATCTTTAAATTTTAGTACTTTGGCGATTGTTTCAAAACTATTTTTGATAGGTAATAAATCAGGATTATTATTTTTATCTATTGGTGTTGGAACACAAATGATATAAAAATTACAATTTTTTATATCAGATATTTTGTTAGTAAAAATTAGGTTTTTATTGTTAAAATCACTTTTCTTGTATTCATTATTTTGATCAAATTTACTATTTAAATTTTTAATTCTTATAGAATTAGTATCAAAACCTGTTGTATGAAATTTATTTGATGACTTTAAGCAAATAGGAAGCCCAACATATCCCAAACCGATTACACAAATTTTTAACATTAATATTAAGATATACTTTTTTTAAAAAAAATTGATATATATATTAATAATGAAGATTTTAATAACTGGTGCTGCAGGATTTATAGGGTTTAATTTAGCTAACTTTTTATTAAACAAATCCAAACATATAATTACTGGTATTGATAATTTAAATGATTATTATTCTGTTATCCTTAAAAATAGAAGATTAGCTGTTTTAAAAAAATCAAAAAAATTTAACTTTTTAAAAATCGATATAAAAAATAAAAAAAATGTTGAAAAAATTTTTAAAAAAAATCAATTTGATATTGTTTTCAATTTAGCGGCTCAAGCAGGTGTAAGATATTCAATAGATAATCCAGCAGCTTTTGTAGACAATAACATATTGGGTTTTTATAATATTTTAGATGCGTCAATAAAATTCAAAGTTAAAAAGCTTTTATATGCATCATCTAGCTCTGTATACGGCGATTCAAAAAGTTTTCCCTTAAAAGAAAATCAGAAAATAGATCCAAAAAATATATATGGGTTATCAAAAAAGATTAATGAAGAAATAAGTCAAGTTGCATCACTTTATAATGATATCCAGTTAATTGGTCTGAGATTTTTTACAGTTTATGGTGAATGGGGAAGACCCGATATGTTTATGATGAAATATCTAAAATCCTCATTTTATAAAAATAATAAGTTTTATCTGAATAACTTTGGCAAACATGTTAGAGATTGGACATATGTGAAAGACATATGTCAAATATTAAATCTATTAATTAAGATTAATTCCAAAAAAAAACATGTGGTTTACAATATTTGCTCAAACAAGCCTGTAAAATTAATGTCAATAATTAGTAAGATAGATGTATTAACAAAAAAGAAAGCAAAAATAACAAAAAGAATTTTACAAAAGGGAGATATCTATAAAACACATGGAAGTAATGGTTTGATTAAAAAGGTTACAAAATTTAAAAATTTTACCAGTATAGATAGAGGACTCAAAAACACAGTTAGTTGGTATATAAAAAATAAAATATAGTTAAGATAGAATTTGATCTATTTAAAGAAAATTATTAACAATAAATGAAAAATTTAATTTTTTTTCTTCCTAGTTTTTCTGCTTATGGTGCTGGTAATTCAACACTAAGACTTTGTAAAAGTTTAAATAAAAAAGAGTATCAAATAAGTATAATTTCTCTTGGAAAAAATTTCCAAAAAAATAGATTGAAAAAAATTGGCTGTAAGGTTTTTGAAATAAATTCTAAAAATGTATTTAGTTCAATGAAATTAATAGCACCATTAGTAAATAAAATTTATGACTCAAAAATGGAAAAAAATATATTTATTTCCTCAATTCATCATGCAAATGTTTTTTCTATTATATTTTTGAAAAAAATAAAAAAATTAAAAATTATTGGAATAGAAAGAACTGATATTAGTGAATTATTAATTTTTGATAATTTATATAGTTATGTAAAAAAACTAATAATATATTTTTTGGTAAAAATTTATTATAAAAAAGCTGATTTAATTATATCAAATTCAATAAGTGGCAAGAATGATTTGATTGAACTTTGCAACGCCAAAGTTCTTAGTATTCCATCACCATCTTTTTTGCACTTAAAATACAAAAAAACTTTAAAAAAAATTAAAAAGTTAAAAATGATATCAGTAGGAAGACTATCGAGAGAAAAGGGATATAATGTAATTATTGAAGCATTAAATAAACTGAAAATAAAAAATTTTTCATTAACAATATTAGGAGATGGACCAGAAAAAGAAAATTTAAAAGTAATGATAAAAGATTACAATTTAAAAAAAAAAATTAAATTAGTAGGGTTCAAAAGAAACACTAGCAAATATTATAAAAANGCAAATTTATTTATCAATGCATCTCATTTTGAGGGTTTTCCTAATGCAGTAGTTGAAGCAATAAGCCATAATATTCCTGTTATATGTTCAGATTCTAAAGGAGGTATAAAAGAAATTATTTTAAATGGAAGAGGAGGCGATTTATTTAGAGTTAATGACGCAGATCATTTATCAAAAAAAATAACTTCTTACTACAGAGATCCAGAAAAATTAAATAAAAAACTCATCTTATCGCGTAATAATATAAAAAAATACACCATATCAGAGCATACAAAAAAGTATCAAAATATATTTAATAACATTTAATTTTAGTCACAATTATTTTCTTGGTCTCTAGAGACATAAAGTATTAATTTTTCACCATTGAATAATTTACAGTATTTTTTTTTATCTATTTCTATTTGAGAAAATATTTCCTTATCTTTGTTTAGAATAATTATATTGGGCTCATTAAAAAAATTAAAATTATGATTTAAAAATTTATTTTTTAATCTTGATAATTCAAAATTTGGAATAATAGATTGCTGCTGCAAGATCGGTGAAGATTGAGCTATATAAAATTTTACATCGGTATCAAAATCATTGCTATTTTTATAAGTTATTAAAGAGTTTGCTTGATATTTGTAAAAGAAAAAATCAGAGACATTTAAATTCATGTATCTCCAATTTGCCTTTTTATTTTGAATAAACTTCATGAAGTCACTAGAATCAAGATTTAGAAACTTGAAAACATTGATTAAGTCATTTTCAATCATTCCATCTGTTTTAGAAATAAACAATCCATTAATAAGATTTAAATATTGCACATCATTAATAATTGACCAAATCATTATGTCATTATCAAATGTTAATAAAGTTTTTTTTGATAAATCAAAATCATCAGTAATTATTGAGGCAATTTGCTGAAATTCTTTTCTATGTAAATTTTTGTCTTTATCTTTTGCAAAATTATTTATTTTTTCAAAAGAAATTAAGGCATAGATTGATATAAAAAAAATAATTAATAAATTTCTCAGTATATTATTGATATTTAATTTTATGAGTTTGTAAAATAAAACAATACATATAATGAATAACAATATGATAGCCCAAACTATTATTAAATTATTAAAGTGATAAAGAACACAGCTTTTACTTGATAATGATACAAATAAAATTGGAGCCAAAATACAAGATATAAATATGATAAAAAAAATATTTATAATTTTATAATTACTAATTCTTAGCTTATTAGAAAAAAATGTTAATAAAGTTAATATTGAAAACAAAACTAAAAATTTTGGTCTAAAATAATTAATTAAATAATGTTTAATTAAGATAATTTTATTATTTAAATCAAGCCCAAATACACATTGTCTACTAGTAAAATCTCCCTCATGTAAAAATAGATTAATCAAAAAAGGTGTTACAGTTATGGAGAAAAAAAATATCAATAAAGCATATAAATAAAAATTTTTATATATTTCTTTAATTAAATTCTTCTTGAATTTTATACAAATCAATAGAGAAAAAGCTATTATCTCAATAAAAAAATAATAATAAAAGCTTGATAAAGAGAGTCCAAATATAACCCCCAAATATATAAAATTTTTTTTTATATAAAATTCACCCATATACATTGCGACCATTAAATAAATGAAAGTAAAAAAATATAATGAAGATATCATTGGCCTAGGTACTCTCAAAGTATAGAAATTATTTTCTAATAAACTTATAAAAGGGAGACTATCTAAGTTTAGTAATATGATGAGAGATGGTAATATAAAAATGAATAAAGAAAATATAATCGAATTATTTTCTGAAAAAAAATAAGAAAAAATTTTTTTAAATATTAATAAAAAAAAGAATATGCAAAAAAGTTCAATAATAATAAATGAAGCAACTCCAAATATTTTATAAAATATAGAATGAAAGATAATGCCGGCTATGGGAAGTGGAATAATTTTTAAGTTTATGATTGTTGGATCGTATGAATTATTAAAGTTAAACTCTGCTAAATATTTTATAAGTGGATAATAATATTTACCATCAGTCACACTTTCAAATATTATCTTTACATCTAAATCTTCATCAAAAAGTGAAAAAGAAAAAATCCATTTAGTTAAAAATAATAAAATTGATACGAAAAATAAAAAAAAGATTTCTTTATTAAGCACTATTTATACTCTTATTCTTTTTTACAAAATAAATATTTAAATCAAACAAATTTACATTTATGCTAATTTTTTGAAGATATTTTATTTTATTTATGTATCGGAATAAAAATTTAAATTTTGGAAAAATTAATTCCAATTTATTTAGTAGATAATAAAAGCTTACTACCCTTGAATCATTTTTAATTTTAATTATTTTCAAATTATTTTCTAAACAAATATTCTTTAATGTTTTATTAGAAAAATAAAACAGATGCATAGGTAATATCCAATGATAATTTTTTCCTGAAATCTTGGCATATAATGAGTCCATATTAAATGTAGTAAAAATTAATAACCCATCTGGTCTTAAAATTTTTTCAATTGTTTCTAGCATTTTAAAGGGATTTGAAAAATGCTCTATTACATCAGCCATAATTATTATATCGTATTTAACTTGTCTTTCTGAGTGTTCTTCAATTGTTTCATTAAAAATTTCTAAATTATAATTTTTTTTAGAGTAGTCAGATCCATGTTTTGAAAGCTCTAGGCCAGAATAGTTTTTTACATTTGGTTTAATTATATTACCAAACACTCCATAGTATGAGCCAACTTCAAGAACTGTATGATCTTTGCTAAAATTATAAGAAATTTTCTTATATAGATTTGAAAAATATTTTTCTCTCTGAGGAATTTCATTAATATAGATATTATCTACAACATTATTGTATTTATCTTCAATTTTTTTGTTACTTAAAGCCACTGCCAATTCTGAAAATTTAAGTTCACATATATTACATTTATATATTTTAGGTTTTGAATAAGAGGTAGTGGTGCAATCAAAGTTTATATCTTCAAAATTATAATTTGAACCATAGTCGTATAATAGTTTGAAATTTCCTCTACATTTGATGTTTAAGCAGTTTTTCATTATTTAAGCTTATACCAAACATTATGAATTTAACCATAGCGATAAGAAATTATTCATAATTTAATTAGATATTTAAAAATATTTTACTATAAATATGGTTTAAGATTACTTTTTTACCAAATATGAAAAATCAATTGAATAAATGCAAAATTTTTATAGCAGGTCATAATGGCATGGTTGGAACTGCGTTAAAGAATTATTTGATTAGTAATAATGTTAAAAAAATTATAACAGCTTCTAGAAATGATCTAGATTTGCAAGTAGAGAAGGATGTAGAAAAATTCATTAAAAAAAACAAACCTGACATAATTATTAACTGCGCAGGTAAAGTTGGTGGAATTTTAGCCAACTC
>JGI20155J14468_10002551_pt1 | contig 13392 bp, 5 predicted proteins | sample COG_05_FD_14468 | JGI IMG/M metagenome (IMG submission 14468) | reverse complement strand
TTTAAATTTACCAATTAAATTAACTGATTTATCAAAAGAGAGACCAGACTATGATAGGATAATTACATCATCAATTGAGAATGTTAATAATATGTTTTCAAAATATACAGAATTAAATAACTTAAAAATTATTAGAAGAAAAACAAATAAAATATATAAATTTAATTATAAAAATCCTGAAAAGTATTTATCCAAAATTACAGATTTTGAAAGAATGATATCTGATATAATCTCAATTATTAAAATACCAAATATTATAAAATACTTATGAATATCATTACAGGATCAATTACTATGAACTAATTCATTACCATTTTCTAATCCATTCAAATTACAAAAAACTAATAATATACCAGATTTTTCATTACCTACAATTAAATAATCACAAAGAAATATGCTTAAAGAAGATAAACTTATAAATTAAATTTTAAATTTAGTAATTAATTACTTTATCACAAAACATTTTCAAAATATGAAAATTAAATTTTAAATTTAGTAATTAATTACTTTATCACAAAACATTTTCAAAATATGAAAATTAAGTTTTATATATAAATAATTAATTAGAAATAATTATAAGTATGGATAATTATAAATTTGGATTAGGAGAATTATCTTTTGATAATTATAATAATTTAATTACAATTTCAGAATATACTGAACATAATTTAAATAATAATGTGATAAAATTAAAAAAAAATAGTAAATCATATCAAAAATTGGAATGTGATAATGAAAATTTAATAGCATGGTATAAATTTGATAATAATTTAAAAGATAGTAGTGGTAATAATAATCATATAATAGGTAATAATGATTTTATAAATAATAATATTACAAATGCAGTATATTTTAATGGTACTAATACAGATTATTTACAAGTATCAGATACATCAGAAGGAAAAGATATAGATTTAGGATTAATTCAACAAAATAATGGAATATCATTTAGTTTTTGGTTTTATCATAGTGGTGAATTAAATAATAAAACAATATTTAAAACATCACAAACATCCACATATTTTTATATTAGACAAAATTCAACATTTAGTAGAATGTCAATAGAATATACATCAGGAACAGGAACAACTCAATTATTTGCATCAATAACAAATAAACAAGATAAATGGAATCATTGTGTTTTTACAATAAATAGTGGAAAAATAATAGGAAATGTTGAAACAAAATTTTATTTAAATGGAAGATTAGAACCATTTATATCAGGATTAAATGGAATTTTAGATCCAAAAATAGCAATACCAACAGGTCATACTTTAAAAAATGCATATTTTGGAGGACATTCAACAACAGGAACTCATGGATTTTGGAAAGGACATTTAAATGATTTTCGTATTTATGATAAAGTGCTTGATATAAATGAGATAATTCAATTATATAGTTATGAAACATTATATATAAATTGCGATATAACATGTGATATTTTATTAGTAGCTGGTGGTGGTGGTGGAGGTGCAAGAAAAGGATATAATGCTGGTGGTGGTGGTGGTGCAGGTGAAGTTTTATATAAAAAAAATATAAATTTAAAAAAAGGAAAATATTATATAAAAATAGGTAGTGGTGGTGAGGGTCAAAATTTAAATTTTCTTCCATCAAATGAAGGAAGAGATACAGAATTATTAAATGAAAATTATGAAATATTATATCATGTAAAAGGTGGTGGAAGAGGTGGTTATGGACAAAGATATGATTCATATATGTGGTTACCAACAGATGGTGGATCAGGTGGAGGTATTGGACGAACACATAGTTATTCAAGAGGTAAATCAATAAAATATAATATTGATGGTTATGGTAATGATAGTGGAAATGCTGGATCTTTATCAGGAGGAAGTGGTGGTGGTGCAGATATGAAAGGTTTAAGTGGTATTAAACCAGATGGTAATACAAAAGATTATTCATCAAGAACAAATGGAATAACTTTAAATATATCAGGTGAAGAAGAATATTTTGCATCAGGTGGTAGTGGTGGATGGCAATATAATCATGATATAACAAATGTAGGTTATGGTTCTGGTGGATATGGTTGTGCTGCAACAAGAAATGAATCAGGATTTAGTGGTGGTGGAGATGGAATAGATGGAATAATTATAATAAAATATTATAATAAATCATATTTTATACCTTTAGAAATTCATTCATTAAATTATGAAATACCAGATATTATAACAAAATATTCAGATGATACATTTTTAAATAATGAAGATATTTATGAATATACAGATTTAAATAAAAAATATAAAGTTTTTTTATTTAAATATAATAATTTAAAAGATAATAATGGACAAACTGAATATACAATAAATTATAATAAAAATACAAAATGTGATATTTTAATTGTTGGTGGTGGTGGTGGAGGTGGAACATATATAGGTGGTGGTGGTGGTGGTGGAGGTGTTTTATATATAGAAAATCAAAATATATTAAAAGGAAATTATTCAATTAAAGTAGGTAATGGTGGTAATAGTGTAATAGGAAATGCAATATCATCTTTAGAAAATAATGGAAAAAAAAGTGAAATATTTGGTATAAAAGTATATGGTGGTGGATATGGAGGTGTTGGTGGATGGAGTTCAATTTCAACAAATAATGGTCAAAATGGATCAGATGGTGGTAGTGGTGGTGGAGGAGGAAGTGCTCATACTGGAAATAATATTGGATTAAATGGTAATAAAATATTACCAGATTTTTCATTATCAGAAATAATAATAAATAATTATTTATATTATGGAAATAATGGTTTTTCTGGAATGATATATAATGGTAATTCTGCAGGATCAATAGGTGCAAACGGTGGTGGAGGTGCAGGTGAAAATGCTCCTCTTAATATTGATCAATATATAGCAGGTAATGGAGGAAATGGTATAAGAATAAATATTGATGGAAATAATTATTATTGGGGAGGTGGTGGTGGTGGTGGTCAATATTCTGGAACAAAAGCAGGTAATGGAGGATTAGGTGGTGGAGGTGGTGGTGGAGGTTCTCAATCATCAGAAAATATTGGATTTGGTGGTAAAAAAGGATTATCAAATGGAAAAGATGGAAGTTTAAATGGAGATATAGGTGGTGATGGTGGTAATCATACAGGTGGTGGTGGTGGTGGTGTAGGTAGAACAATAAATTCACCAAATGCTATATCAGGATCAGGTGGTTCTGGAATAGTTATTATTAGAACTATAATTAATAATTATATTGATATTTTACCAATGAATTATACATTACCATTAAAATTAAATAAAAATATAAAAATTTTAAATTATAATTTAACAAATAAAAATTATAGTCAATATATAGATAATATTATAATTTGTAAATATTTAGATAATGATGAAAATAGTTATGGTCAAACAGAATATATATTAAGTTTTAATGAAATGGTAAAAGTAGATATATTAATAGTAGGAGGTGGAGGAAGTGGTGGATTTAATGCTGGTGCTGGTGGTGGTGCCGGTGGATTAATATATGGATCTGATATTATTTTAAATAAAAATGAAACAATATATATTTATGTAGGTAAAGGTGGAATTCAAAATAATAGTGCAAATTTAATAACTAATAATGGAACAATATCATATATTAATTATAATAATATAAATATAATAGCATCAGGTGGTGGTGCCGGTGGTTATGGTGCAGAAATTGGATTAAATGGTGGTTCTGGTGGTGGTGGAGCATCTGGATCAACAAGTTTAAATAAAGAAGGTGGTTATTCAAATCAAAAAACTCATTATTATATAAAAAATAATATATTTAGAGGTTATGGAAATGTTGGTGGTATAGGTCGTGGAGATGAACATGGTGGATGGACTCGAGCGGGTGGTGGTGGTGGAGGTGCAGGAAAATCTGGTAATACATCAGGTAATTATATTAATGATCAAAATCAATCAGCAAGAATATCACATGGAGGTGATGGAGGAGAAGGTAAAGATTTTTCAGATATTTTTGGAAATAATATTGGAGATAATGGATGGTTTGCTGGTGGTGGTGGTGGTGGAATACATAATAATCAAAATAATGGAACACCCGGAAAAGGAGGAAAAGGTGGTGGAAGTGATGGATCAAATCCATATAATAATAGTAATCCAGGTATTAATGGAACAGGTGGTGGCGGTGGTGCAGGTGGTGGAGGTTCTGGTATTGGTGGAAATGGTGGAGATGGTATTATTTTAATTAAATATACTATTCATAATATTGAAATACCTATTACATATCCTATTAATATTAATGGAACTGGTATTTTATATAATATATATGAAAGTGCAATATCAGATATTGATATAAATGATGTTATACATTATTATTATAATAATTGTATTTATGAAATTTTAGAATTTAAATATAAAACAATTAAAAATGAATATTATTTTTATTTTACAGAAGATAAAGAATGTGATATTTTAGTAGTAGGTGGAGGTGGAAGTGGTGGTGGTGATTATATAGGAGGTGGTGGAGGTTCAGGAAGTGTTATATTTGGTAAAAATATAATTATACCAAAAAATATAAATTATAATATTTTAGTTGGAAATGGAGGTAGTGGTGTAGAAACACCTGATGGTAATAATGGTGAAAATTCAATAATTTATAATGATAATAATAATTATTATATAGAATATAATTTTAATAATTTATCAACATCAACAGAATTTGAAAATTTTTTAAATAATAATGGATTTACATATTATTATGATTCAGTACATTATAGATATTCAGGTGAAAATACATTTGTTCCTGATATAAATTATGGAACAAGTATAATAAAAGCAAATATATCAAAAGGATATATTCAAAAAATACTTCCAAATTATAATGGAACATTAGAAATTCATTATGGAAGTCAACAAAATAAATGGGATGAAAGTATAATATATATAAATAATAATCAAGTTGATTCAACAAAATTAAGATATAAAGTATGGAAAGGTAATTTTAATAAGAATGATATATTAAAATTAGAAGAACCATTAGGATTATTAATAATTTATAAAATAATAATTTATAAAGAAAATAATAATATAGATTTAATTGAAAGTATTGGTGGTGGTGCTGGTGCTTCATATAATACAACTATAGCAAAAAGTGGTGGAAGTGGAGGTGGTGCTTATATTCATACAAATGATCCTTATATACATGTTGGTCATAAAATAAAAGGTAAAACGGCTGGAATTTTTAATAATGTAAAAATATATGGTAATAATGGTGGAAGAGGTAATTATAATTCAGTAAATACACAAAGGCATGCAGGTGGTGGTGGTGGTGCTATGGAAAATGGAAAAGATGGTTATATAGATTCAAATAATTTAAGAAATAAAAATAATGGTGGAAATGGAATAGATTTATCAAATTATTTTGGTAATAAAGTAGGTGAAGATGGATGTTTTGGAGGTGGTGGTGGAGGTGGTTCTCATACAAATCAAAGTTTTAATAAATCTCCATTAAATTCTCAAGGTGGTTTAGGTGGTGGTGGTTATGGTGGATATAGAACATTAAATACACCATATCATAATTCATATACAGCTATAGATCCAAATAATGGTTTAGCTCATACTGGTAGTGGTGGAGGTGGTGCAGGATCAAATGATTCTAATTCTACTCAATATATTAAATCAGGATCAGGTGGATCAGGTGTAATTTTAATTAAATATAAAAAATATGATTTTAATAATAAATCATTAACTTTTATTAAAGAAAAAAATATTAATTTTTTTGATATAAAATCATCAATTGGTTATAATACACCTTATTCATATAAATTTAAAAATAGTTATTTTACAACAAATATTGATAATACAAGTTTTTTAAATAATGATTTTATGTTAATGTTTTGGTTTAAATTTAGTTATAATACTTTTACATCTATAACTTTTGATAATGAAATAAATATTAAATTTGAAAGAGATATAGAATTTAATTTAAAAGATGGTAATGTAAAATCAAAATTAACATCACCCGATATATGGTATCATTATACTTTTATTAGAAAAAATAATTATTTATATATTTATATTAATAATATTGATTTATCTATTGAACAACAAATTATTACTGAAACTATTACAACAAATAATTTATTATTATCAATTTTTAAATCAAATAATTCAAAAGAATTATCAATAGCAGATTTTAGAATATATAAAGAATTTGATCAATTTACAATTGAAAGATTAGTAAATATATCAGAAAATAATTATTTTAGAATAGGTGCAAATCATGTAAGTGATATTAGTCCATCAATATTATATAATTTTAAAATGGATGCAGATAATTCATTATATGTAAATAGTGAATTTGAATATATTCAAAATGAATATATATATACAACTGATTCTCTAGGTTTAACCGGACAAACTGAATATAATATAAATTTTGCGGTAGATACTATTTGTGATATTTTAATAGTAGCAGGTGGTGGTGGTGGTGGAACAGTTGAATATACAAATACTTCCGGAACAGGTGGTGGTGGTGGTGGTGGTGGAGTTATATTTTTACAAAATCAAACAATATCAAGTGGAACATATATAATAAAAGTTGGTAAAGGTGGTAAAGGTGATGATTTTAATGATAATACGAAAAAAACTGGACAAAATGGTTATAATAGTACATTTAGTTATTTATATACAGAAGCAATAGGTGGTGGTGGTGGTGGTTCAAGAACTGATCATGATCCAGGTCAATCAAATAGAAATGATAATAATACACAAGGAAATACAGGAGGTTCAGGTGGTGGTTCATCTCATGGAAATAGTTCAACAATGTCAGGTGGATTGGGAACTATAAGTGATATATTATTAGCTGATGAAACAACTGTTTTAATTGTAAATTATAGACAAGGATACAATGGAGGAACAGTTCAATATGAATCACCTTATTCTTCTGGTGGTGGTGGTGCAGGCGGAAATGGTAATGATTCATCTGGAACAGATGATGGTAATGGTGGAATAGGAAGATCAGAAGAAAATGGAATAGATTTTAAAATATATTTTAATATTGAAAGTTATATAGGAGAACATCATACAGATAATAAAGTATATTTTGCAGGAGGAGGTTCAAGTGGATATAGAAATAATGATAATAATTATAGTAATGGTGGTTTAGGTGGTGGTGGAAGTTCAAATAATGGAATAAGTCAAAATGGAGCATCAAATACAGGAGGTGGTGGAGGTGGTGCAAGAAGTGGTGATGGTGGAACATTACAACATGGTGGAGATGGTGGTTCTGGTATAATAATTATAAAATATAAAAATAAAATTATTAATAATTTAACTTATAATATAATTGAAAATAATATAGAATTCAATTATAATACTATTAGAAATAGTATTGATTTAATAACGGTTCCTTTTACATTACAAAAAATACAAGGATTTATTAGTCCAAATGCTTATAATTGGAATAATGATAATGATTATATAAATTTAAATAATCATGAAAATATATTTAAATCATTTTATACTGGTTTTGAAATAAGTATAGTATATTGGAAAAAAATAAATACAATTGTTGAAAGTAATGATTTAAATATAATAACAAATGATAAAACAATTTTAAATGTTAAAACTTTATTAAATGGATTTATTGAAGTTAATTTTAATATTATTGATAATAATAAAAAAATAACAACAAAAACAAGTAAACCATTTTTAAATAATAAATGGTATTTAATTGTTATTTCAGCAGGATTAAATGATAATCATATTTCATTAAGTATTGGATTATATGATAATACTTATACAGGAAATTTAGAATCATTTATAGGAAGTTCAATAATATATACATTATTAGAAGATGATAATTTTGATTATAATATAAGTAAATCAAATGGTGAATTAAAAATAGGAAATGATTTAATATTAATTGCAGATATAAGAGTATATAATAAATTTATAAATCCAAATGATATATATAAATTAATTTATACAAATGATGAATTATTCATTGAAAAAAATAATTATAAAGTATTAAGATATAATGATACAAATTTAAATAATAGTTGGAATACATCATTATATTTACCTATATATACTGGAACAACAATAAATGATTTAATTTATAATAATAATTATATTATTTATAATAATATTTTTAATGTTAATTTAGATTTTTTTAGTAAATTTTATAAAATAGAATTTACTATTTCATTTTGGAAAAAAGATAATTTTGAAAATAATGTTTCAGATTTTAGTATAGATAATTGTTTAAAATTTATAGCAAATAAAAATATATCTTTACAATTATTTAATAATACAACAAATATAATAATAACAAATAATATAAATTTAGATAAAAATAAATGGTATAATTATATTTTTTCATTAAATTATAATGGTTCAAAATTGATAACAGATATATATATTGGAAATAATTATAAAATTATTAAAAGTATTAATAATATTAATAATAATTTTATACCTTTTTATAATAATATATTACCAAATTATATATCAATTGGTTTGGATAAATATGAAGAAATAAGTTTAATAAATAAATCAATAGGTAATTTTAAAATATTTCCAAGATATATACCAAAATTTATGATTGAAAATATATTACGTGATAATAATGAAGATAATCATATTTTAGAAAATGAGATAACAGGTTTAATATTATGGTATAGATTTCAAGATTTTGAAAATGGATTATTTAATAATATTATTAAAGATTCAAATAAAAATAAATATAATATTAATATTCAAAATAATAATTTAATAGAATTTAATATAATATTAATTTCTAATAATTATACATTATCAGGTATTGATGATAATAATAATATTTATACAAATACTATTTCAAATAATAATAATATAAAAATAATAAATGTTAAAAAAAGAAAATTATTAAAATTGAATATACTTACAAATGATACACATCCATTTATAATAGTTAAAAGTGATATAAATCCTGTTAGAATAGGTAATGATAGTATAAAATATGAAAATATAATATATAATGGAATATATAATAATGGATTAACGAATGGTTATATTGAATGGAATACAAATAATAGTAGTTTAGGTAGATATTATGGTATTTGTATAAATCATGAAAATATGTATTTTATAATAGATATAGTGGATATAGTTAATGATAATATAATAATGTTAAATAATAGTGATTATATTTATAAAAATGTTTATCCATTATTAAATAGTAATTATTTAGCAACAAAAATATTAAATAAAAATTTTAAAATAGAAACACCTATAATAACTGAAAATTTATCTAAATTTACAATAATGTTAAAAATAAGAATAAATGGTTTAGAAGAATATAATATTTTAAAATTTAATAATTTGATATTAAGTATAAGTCAAAATAATATAAAAATAAATATATCAGAAACTATTAATAATTCTGTTCGTGATATAGGTATAGAATATAATTTAGAATGGCATTCAATAATATTAAATTATAATAATAATATTTCATCAATATTTATAGATGGTTATCATTTAAATAGTTATAAACATTTAAATAATATAAATTTTGAAAATAATAAATTTATATTATTTGATAATAGTTTAAATAATTTTGAAAATTATGAAATAAATATTGAAGATTTTAGATTATATAATTATATAATATCAAATGAGAATATAATAAAATATAGTTTAGGTAATATCAATTAAATTTTAATATTATAACCATGACCATAACCATTTGCGTTTCGTCTCGAGTTACCATAAATAGTATTACCACGATATAATGGAAAATATTTTTTATTTTGTCCACTACCTATTTTTTCTTCAATGTCATCTAATCTTTCTTTTATTTTAGTTATATCAGTATTAATACTACTTATATCAATATTATCAATATCTCTTTTATTTGTATCAATATTTGTTTCATTTGTCTGAATTAATGCAGATAAATCCTCTGAATCTTGATTAAATTTTGAAATAGTTAAATAATTATTTAAATTTGGATTAGTATATTGAGGATGAGTATGTTTAGAACTATTTTCTTTTTTAATATAAATATTATTTAAATGTGAATGATTATCATTAGTATGATTTTCATTAAATAACTTATCTGCAGTATTACTAAATGTGTTAGGAAATTCATTAATAGTATTTTGAATAGTTGTTAATAAACTAGTATTATCACTGGAAGACATACCAGATTCAAAATATGATTCTATAATATATTTATTATAATTAATATATATAATTAAAAATATTATAATTATTAGTATAATTGATAAAATTATTATTTTCATATTTAAATTATTAGTCATATAAAAAATGATTAATAGTATAATTAAATGTTAAATGATATTAATTGTTGTTGAATCATTAGCTAAATCAAAAAAAATTAATAAATTTTTAGAGAATGAAGATGAAAAATATATAGTATGTGGTTCATTTGGACATATAGAAAATTTGCCAAAAAATAGATTAGGTGTTGATAAAATAAATTGGATTCCAGAATATGAAATAACAAATAAAAAAATAGCAAATGATATAAAAAATAAATCAAAAGATTGTAAATATGTTTTATTAGCAGGTGATAGTGATTTAGAAGGTGATCAAATATGTAAATCAATATCTGATTTAATTGATAAAAATATTCCAAGATATAGAATTATTTTTCATGAAATTACAAAAAATGCTATTTTAAAAGCAATAAATGATAAACATGATTTAAATTTAGATAGGGTTAAAGCTCAAAATACACGTAGAATGTTAGATAGAATAGTAGGTTATGGATTATCTCCAACATTATGGAATCATTTTAATATAAATACTTTATCTGCTGGTAGAGTTCAATCTTGTTTATTATCAATTATTATTAATAAATCTCAAGAAGTTTATAATCCAATTGAAAAAATTAATTATTCAATAAAAGCTGATTTTAAAGATGAATTAATAAATACAAATTATATTAATAAAAATTTATATGATTTATCAAATGATAAAATATTAAATAAAATTGATATTTTATCAGAATATAAAATTGAATATAAAATAAAAGATTCAATTCAAAATCCAGCACCTCCATATACTACATCACAAGTACAAATTGATATTGCAAATTTATTTAATATTAATTCAAAAAAAACAATGGATATTCTTCAAAAATTATATGAAAGTTCATATATAACTTATCATAGAACAAATTCAACATGTGTATCTTTTTTATTTAAAAATCTGTGTAATAAATATATAATTGAAAATTATGGTGATATTTATTCAAAACCAAGATCATATGGTATATCTGAAAAAAATCCACATGAAGCAATAAGAGTAGTAGATATTAAAAGGGTTAATATAGATAAAGATGATTTATCAAATAAAATATATAATTTAATATGGAAACGATCAATTAAATCACAAATGTCATCAGCAATTTATGATCAATATGATATATTAATTCATAATGATATAGATTATTTTGAAACTATTAAAAAAAAATTAAAATTTATAGGTTTTTTAATTATTGATAATAAAGAAATTGATAAAACAATATTTAATATTCCAAAAATTACTAAAATATTAAGAATTAAAACTAATTTAACAATTGATAAATTAACTTTATATAATGATAGTACTATAATTAAAATTATGCAAGATATTAATATAGGAACCCCTGCTACATATGCAAGTACTATAACTAATCTTTTTGATAAAGGATATATTGAATATACTACTAATCCATCAAAACAAATTAATCTTATTGAATATTATAAAAATGTTAATAATCCTGATATTATTTTAAAAAAAAATGTTATATTAGATTTGTATACAAAAGGTAATAATAAAATGATACATAATACAGATATTGGTTATAATGTTATTCAATATTTAAATACTATAAGTCCATATATATTAAATAAAGAAACTACTCAAAAAATTGAAGAAAAATTAGAATTAATTTCAAATGGACAATATAACAATAAAGAATTATTAAATGAATTTAATTTAGAATTAAATAAATCTATAGAAAAATCTAATCAGATTAAACCTATTAATAATATTAATAGAATTATTAATACTAAATATGGTAAAAGTATTTTAACTACTGATAAAAAATATATAAATATTGAAGGATATTTAAAACAATTTAATAAAAAAGATATAACTGAAAAAGAAATTGATTTTTTAATTAATTTACCAATACAATGTAATGAAAAGAATATAATTAATGGTAAATTTGGACTTTATTTACAATTAACGAATGAATTATCTGATAAAAAAATATCAGAATATGATTTTAATATATTTATTGAATTTATTTCTGATAAAAAACTTAATTATGATATATTATTTAAAAATAGTAATAAAGTTATAGATACAAAATATGGTAAATGTATTTTAACAATAGATAAAAAATTTATTAATATTGATGGTTATTTAAATCAATTTAATAAAAAAGAAATTACAAAAAAAGAAATTGATTTTTTAATTAAATTACCATTTTTGTATAATAATAATTATATTTATAATGGTAAATATGGTCTTTATTTTAAATCAAAAGATAATTTAACTAATATTAAAATAGATAAAAATGAATTAAAAAATATTATTTCAATTTATTGTAATTAATACTTTATCAATATTATCAAAAGTTTTTGTTAAAATTTTTTTATTATTATAATATATTTTTTGTTTTATTTTTTTATTTAATAAAGGTTCTTCTTCTTCACTATCTTCTAATAAATTTATATAATTTTCAAAATTTATTCTATTACATTTTTCACAAAAATAACCTAATATTTTAATATTATAAAATGAAATAGTTTGAATTTTTGAATTAATTGGTTTATTATTAAAACATTCACCAGCGCATATTTCTTTATTTTTCCATTTTATTAATATTTTTTTATCTGTATTAATAAAATTATTAATAAAATTTTTAAACATTATTATAATTATAAAATATATATTTTTATATAATAATTATTCATCAATAATTTTTTTTCTTAAAGTTTTTTTTTTAATATTATTTGATTTAAATATCATTTTATCTTTAAGATTATTAATAATTATAATTTCATTTTTTTTAACATTTTTATCATCTTTTCTATTTTTACAACATTCAAATAATTTATCTAAATTCATATTTATTTTTAATATATTAAAATTTATATTTTTAAATATATTAATGTTCTGTAAATCCAATTTCTGAACTTACATCTATTAACATTTCATATAACCTTGATTTTATTTCTTCGAGATTTAATTTTTCAAAAGAACCTATTGTTAAATGATTAAAACATGTACTACTATTTAATTTATAATGTTCATCATCAATATAAACTATATATTTATCTTTTTCATATAATATACTTGATCCTGTCCAAAATTTTAATAATAATTCTACAAATTCAATATGATTTTTTGGATAATTATTATTCTTTTTTTTTTTTTTTTTAGT
>JGI20155J14468_10002549_pt1 | contig 13393 bp, 10 predicted proteins | sample COG_05_FD_14468 | JGI IMG/M metagenome (IMG submission 14468) | reverse complement strand
AAATTTCGGTCCCAGTAGTTTCGATACGTCGGTCGCGTTCGTCCAATTTTTTCGTCGCCGGAAGAGGAGGCGTCGAGTTTACCAGAAGGAGGAGGAGGAGGATTGAACCGCTAACGGCGGCGCTAACCCGAACGCGTTGACTTTGTCGCAAATTTGTAACGCGAATAAAGTGGCGACGATGGATATTGGAGCGCGAGAAGAGGAGGAGATATCTCTCGCGCCGGATGGGGCTCCGGTTTCGTGGGAGTTCTGGTCGAGCGCGTTGGCGACTCGGTGGAAGGTTTGGAGGATGCGGACGAGGAGGCGAGGTTCGATGGCAGCAACGGAAGGAACACCACCGCTGTCTACTCTTACTCCTCCTTTCTCTTCTTCAGAACGACGAAGTTGCTCGAATGCGCGTATGAAAGGAGGGTAGGTACCTCTCAATGCCGCGCGACTGAAGAGTTCGTGTAAAACAATCGTCGAGTTTCTCGCCACGATCGATTCGAGCGTTTGCGGATGTAACGCGTTTCTGCGTCGTCTTCGTTTCGCGTTTCGCATTTTTGCGCCTTCGTTTTCATTCTCCAACTCGCTATCGTCTTCTGGTTCCACGTCGTCGTCTTCTTCGCGACCGGCAAAGGCATTTTTGTTTGAAACCAAATTGCGCAAATCGTTCGCCGCGGCGAAATCAAACGTCGTTCGCGCGCCTACATCTTTCTCGAATCCAACTGTCCGTCCTAAATCTGTTCGAATAACCGCCTCGTGTTTATCTATTTGCTCTCCTAGCGCCTTTTCCTTCAACGTTCCAGACGTACCGACGACTGCGCACGTCTTAAATCTCGGGAACTCTTTCCGTTCTTTACTACTGCGACTACTACTACTACTACTACTACTACTACCACTACTACTACTACTAAATGCTCGTCCAATCAACCCGTCGTCCAAATACTCCGTGGGAATCTCCAACCTCGGCGACACGCCGTTTGGAATGTCCCCTTCCAAAACCATCTTCATCACCCTAGATCCTCGCACTAACGGTAATTTCTCTAAAAACGACTTCGTCAGCTGAATCGCGTTCGTACCGTCATCCTCGCCGTCGTCATTTGTATCGTCGACGTCCAATACCAAACACTTCCTCGCCTCTTCAATCAAACTCGCGTTCAACGGCGCGTTCTTCGGATCCAACTCGAACGATTTCCATATCTGCCGTTTAAAGAAATCCGGCGGGTGTCTCGACCGACACCTGCCGGAATTCACGTCCGGTATTATCGTCCCCAGTCGAAACTTCTTCGACGGTAAATCCAACAGGTGATCTTGCTTCCGTTTCTCCCTCGCTTCTAACTTTCGCTCCTCTTGCTTCTCGCTGAGATTTTGCTCGAGGTTTTCGTCCCATTTCAAGTCGTCTTGGTAATCGTCTTCCATCGAATCCATTGACGATGACGACGGCGCTTTGAAACTCGTCTCATCTTTACTCCGAATGCCCAAAACCAAATCTTTCAAAAACAAAACCAATCGATCACCGCTTCCTTTCGTCCTCGTCTCGTTCCTCGTTTCCTTCCCATTAAACTCTCCGATTTCCGTTAAAAAGAAAATCCGAAACGCGAATAGCGCGAGTAAAAAAACGAGCACATATCGAACGACTCGATTGTTCTTCTTGGTGTTCAACGCTCGTTTCTTAACGGGAAATTTCATCATCACCTTCGCATTGGTGTTGTTTGTTTTGCTCAGTAACAGCCGCTCGTCGTGAGTAGTACTCGTAGTAGTGGTAGTATTCTCGTCGTCCTTGTTGTTCTCTCCTCCTAATCCTCCTCCTCGGCGCATAAAGTGTGCGTTTAAACGACTACGAAGAGTAGAGCGTACACAACTCTCTTTCGTTGTGCAGATTTGGATGTCTTTTTTGTATCTAAAAACTTCACTGTACAACTGTAACGCAACAACATCAACAACGGGAGAAGAAGTATGGGACGAAGAAAGAATCCGCATCCTAAACGAGCGGAAAATGCGAGGACGGTTTTGAAGGGAGAAGAGTTTAGGGAAAAAGAAGAAGTTAAAGAACCGGTGGTGGTGTGTTTGCAAATACCAGATGATGATGATGATGATGAAATGGACGAACAGATACGAAAAGAAGAACCTGCTTTTAGGAAAGGATCGAAGAGAAAGAGAACGCAACACGAGTGCGATGTGTGCGAGAAGGTGTTTCGATATCCATCCAAGTTGGCCAGTCACATGCGTACTCACACGAACGAGAGACCGTACGAATGTGATGTGTGCGAGAAGCGTTTTACTACATCTGGTAATTTGACAAACCACATGCGTATGCACACGAACGAGAAACCGTTCGAATGTGATGTTTGTGATGAAGCTTTTCGTCAACTTGGTCATTTGCAAAGCCACATGCGTATTCACACGAACGAGAAACCGTATGAATGTGATTTTTGCGAGAGACATTTTAGTCAACTTGGTACTTTGCAAAACCACGTGCGTATTCACACGAACGAGAAACCGTATGAGTGTGAGGTTTGCGAGAGGTGTTTTCGTGAATCTAGTACTTTGAAAGTCCACATGCGTATTCACACGAACGAGAAACCGTATGAATGTGAAGCTTGCGAGATGAAGTTTCGTCAATCTAGTAACTTTAGAAGGCACATGCGTACTCAACATTAGCTCATTTGTAGTTCTAAAAGTACACGCATACACGTCGTACATTCATCGCAGATACCGAACAACGAATCAAACTTGTCTAAAAATTTGACCAAATTTTCTTCATTCTTGAAAAACGCTCGTATTTTTTCTCTCTCTGATCTAAAAAACGACACTACTACTACGAGTGGCTTCGCGCGCGAATTGAATTGAAGAAAAGATGTCCTCGCAAATGACCGGGATGAAACCAGCGCACGAGCAAAGTTTCGACTTCGACGACTACGCGTACGCGCAAGCGCCCGGGTCGCACGGCGGGGGCATCGACGGCGAAAACGCGTTCGTGCCTCCCAGGTGTGTTTTTTCGTTTTTGGAACGCGGAGTAAAAATTAGGGGATTAATATTAGTCGTTTTGAAGATGTTTCGATGATGATGAAGACGATGACGACGACAAAAATCGAATCCTTAATGTTCTTCTTGTCTTCCTGATGATTTCGCGCGCGATTGGTGATGATGCGAGGGCCGGGATGAGCGGTGATTACTAGTGCGATTTGAGATTTGTTCTGATCCACTTGTGTTTTTTTTTTAATCGAAACGCCTTGCGAGCGTTTTTTTTCTCTCTCTCCTCTCTGATGATGATGATGGCGAACTAAGTAATGCACTCATTTCCTCTCCTTTTCAAACAGGTACCGAGCGTTTAGTAAGTACAACGATAAACCGGGCACAGGAAAGACGGGGTATTTTGATATTCCTCCGAACAATTACCCGTTTTACATGGAAGAGGAGAAGTACGTTTTTTGCTCTCGCGCTCGTATTTTTTAGTATATGACACGTCTTAAATACGCTAACGATGATTGAACTTCGTCAACCTAAAAACGAACAGATACTGTCCAAAAACCACTCGCGACGGTGCCAACGTGACTGAATGGACCGACCCGTACGAGCCGACTCCGGAACAAGAAGCCGAGGACCGCCAAAAAGCCTTCGAAGCCGGCATCCCGCACGGCGAATACGTCTACCGAAAACGCTACGGCGACTGCCCCATCCTCTCCTTACTCGTAACTTCCGAACTTCACACCGACACCGAATACGGAGGCCCGTTTTGGATCCACGTTCCGTCTAAAATCCGAGTCTCCGATTTGCGCGACTACATCCGCGACCGGTCCGGTATCATGCCCGGGCTCATGAAACTCGCCTATCGCGGTCAAAGCTTGGACGACGAGAGTCGCAAGTTGGAACACTACGGCGTGAGATATTGGAATAAAAAGTTTCCCGATTGGCCGTTGGTCATCAAGAGATGAAGCTTGATGTGCGAAAGAAAGAGTGTAAAGAGATGATTGATTTGAGATATTGCTCGTTTGAGCGTTCGTTAGTTACTCTTTGTCTCGAAAAAATCCTCACACCATTGCTTCATTGCATCATCGGTAGCCTAATAAACCATCCCATCACGATGTCACCCACTATTAACACGTCGTCGTTCGCCTCCGCGATCCGACATTCATTCTTCTCGTCGACATCCTCGTCCAGAAGTCCTCCTTATTCTTCTTCTTCCTCCTCTACACGACAAACAAACGTCAAAACGTACGCGTCGAACGCAACGCCCCCAGTCCCGCTCTCCCCCACTCACGAGTGCGCGGTGCTCGCGCTCGGTTGATTTTGGGGACCACAGTCGGTTTATCAAAAGATGACAGGCATCGTGGAATCGACGAAAGTTGGGTATTGCGGCGGCGAGACGGAAAATCCGACGTATACCTCCGTCTGCAGTGGAGATGGACACACGGAAGCGATAAAGTTGGATTTTGTTAAAAATGAAACGAATTTCGAGAAAATTTTAGAGGTTTTCTTCAATGAACATTCGCCGCAATGGAAGGCGAAAGCGCAGTATAAGAGCGCGATTTGGTGCCAAAACGAAGCGCAGCATGCAGTGGCGATAAAAATGATTGAAAATTTGGAAAGGGATGGAAAAGGTCCGATTAAAACGGACGTGTATTCACCTTCGGAGAGTTCCGTGACGATTTGGTACGACGCGGAGGAATATCACCAAGATTTTTACGCGAAACAAAGCGCGAGAAGTTGGATTTAAAGAGCATCTCTCTCTCTGCATGTCCTCTCGTTTTTCTCGAATTTGTGCGCTGTTTTTCATACGTGTGACGAGCGCGTCGATAAGTGTGATCATTTTCACATTTGACGCGCTTCGATAATAAACAGCCGCTTGCTTACGCGAGAAGAAACGAAGTGAATACGCATGGACCTCCGCAATGGAGGACGATCCAAATATATGCACATGTTGTACATTATATATATTAGTATTACAACGCAATCTTATATTCTAAAGCCTCTACGTTTTCCAATCCTTCTTCGTACGGGAACAGACGACTCTCAAAACTCCTCCCGAAACCTTTCATCAAAACACTCGTTTCGTTCACCTCGACGACACAAAACGGTCCCGGATGCCCTTTATCTTCGTCGCTGGCTAACATTGGCGACTCCAAAACGACAAAGTGCGTGCCAAGCTCGTCCACGTGAACGCCGCCTTCGTGTTGGTGCCCGCTGAAGACGCATTTGACGCACCCGTCGCCGACTTTTTGTATCACTTCTAAAACTTCGTCGTAATTCCACAACAACGTTCTCCCGGTTCCGCTGGTCGTTTTCGGGTGCACGAGTAAGTGGCAAAAAATCAACACTTTCTCTTCGTTCTCTTTCGATCTTTTCAATTCTGCTCTCAACCATTCCAGCTGCGTCGCTCCGACGCCGCCGTTAAACGGCACCCACCTCCCATTCAACCCCTCTAAGTCCTTAAAATACGGAAACGTCCCGCTCATCCTCTCTGTTTGCACGACGTCTGGATTCTCGTCGCACCACTTATCCGCGTTCGGGTTGTGTTTTCTCAACAACGACAAAGCCTCCTCGTCCAACCCTTGCTCTCGTCCTTTGCTATAAATCGACACGTCGTACGGGTTCAATATAATCACCTTCCATTTCTCGTGTGGTTTCTTCGCGTAATACAAATCCCCATCCTCAGAAGCGCATTTAAACGTTAATCCATCTTTCGAATACGACTCGATTCCTTCTTTCTTCAAATCCACGCCGTCGATTAACTCTCTTCGCGTAAAATTATACAACTCGTGGTTCCCGATGGTAAATATCCACTCGCGGCACGCGCTCCGATCTAAAATCTCCATCACGTCCGCCAATTGCCGGCGGCCTTCCGATATCGGTTTAAACGAATCCGTTTGGAAATCAAACGCGCACTGGTGGTCGATGATGTCCCCGTTGTGGACGATGAAATCAATGCCCCGCGTCTTTGCGGATCTCGCGCCGCCAGTCGTCGTGTTGTTTAGGGTGGTGGTATCCTCCTCGAGTTCATGGTGGTGCAAATTGAAGTGCTCCACCGCGTTCCTGGCGACGTTCAGAGCGTTTCGGTACCTCCGAACTTGCGAGCCGCTGAAATTCGTCCGGTCGTCCGTGTCGCAGTACTGAATGTCCGCCAGTAATCCGAATTTAAACAACGGAGGAGGATGAAGAGAAGACGAAGGATTTTTCCCGGAAGTGGATGCTTTATCTGTTTTGTTGTCCGACGACGAACATCGCGCCGGTGCTTTCAGATGATGATGATGAGTGCGACGATCCATGGCAAAACGTCGTCGTCGTGAGAAAGTGTGTGTTCTTCTTTTGCTGCTCGTATTTGAGAGCAGGTGAATGCGTTTTACGGTCGATGATGTTATCTGGGTGGTTGTTTCCCACGACGTTGCGAAGGATTTCGCAGAAAATGCAAATCGCATGCTTTTTTGTGAGGGAGATGAGTCAAAGGAAAATGGTATTAAACGCTTCAATCTCTCTCTCTCTCTCTACCTACCTACCTACTAACCTGCGAATGATGATAATAATAATACTCCTCGTCGGATGAAGAATCGTCTTTTTTTTTCGTGTCGTCCTCGTCCGAGGAGTCGTGGAAGACGTACCTGTCCCAAGTTTGCATCACCGGCGCGAGGCCCGGTAACTCGTCGAAAATCTCCGCGTATCCGCTCAAGATTTTGTGGCCGTCGACGATTTGAATGACTTCTTCTTCTTCCTCCTCCTCTTCTTCGTACTCTTTCGCTGCGTCGTTTTCGTTTGCGTCTCTGGAGACGAATCGTAAGGCGTCTTGTTCGAACTCGAAGGTGTATTTGTCTTCAAAATTCCACGCGTCGTACTCTTCTTGCTCCTCCGGAAGATGGAAAAGCGGCTCGTCGATGATGCGCGTGCGCATGATGCCGCACATCGGACACTCTTGGCAGAGCACGTCTTCGAGCTTTTCCACCGCGGATTCCGCGGTGTGACCAGTGGCCGTTTTTGGAGGCGGCCCCCACAGTTTTACTTTCGGCTTCAAACGAATCGGGAGTGGGATTTTGAGACATTTCATCAACGAGAGGCACTGATTGCGTTCGTCGTCGAGCATTAACGGCAACGCCTCGCGGAGCAAGCAGGCGCAATGAAACGCGTGCGTACACGGAAATGCGTAGAACGGGGCCAATTTAGCACAATCTGAGGAATCCGGGACCTTACCGTTACGCAGGACTGGTTTTTTGCACGTCGCGCACGGCTCCTCTGCGTCGATTTCTAAATCTTTCGATTGAATTTGACGCACTTGTTCGCGAACGAGTGCGGTGATTTCACTGTCTCGTTCGATGTCTTTCTTCATCGTTTCGATGGCATTTTGGTACTTGTGCAACGCTTCGAGAACGGCGTCGCGAACGGCGTCGATTTTCGTGAAATCAGGGAGTAACGGGAGGATGTCTTCCACGCCGAGAATTCTAGTGGCGTTGTCCTTCTCCGCTCCTTGTCCTCCCGATTGTTGTTCGCGAACGTTGTTGTCTTTGGTCGTCTCCTTGAGAAATTTCAAAGCTACTTTGACTTTTTGCTCGACGAGCGATTCTTGGTTGACATTCTCTTTCGAATCAGGAGGTGCGCAATTATCGATGACGTGCTTCGCGATCTCCAACCAAAGCGTCTTGCGTCTCAAATGCGCGGTTTCTTCGCGCTCGATTTCAGAGTCGCTCTCTCCCTCGTCGCTCGTATCCTCGTCCTCATCCTCATCCTCGCTGCTCTCGTCTTCATCGCTTTCGTGTCTAATCGCCAGTTTCTTTTGCATCTCCTTCAATAACAAAGACGTTTTACTCTTCTTATTGCCAACACCACCGCTACCACCAAAATATGCGTGGTTGATGCCACCGTCGAAATCGTACGAGTTTGAGACTGGCGCGTCGGCGATGGTCTTCGCCAACTCGACGTCGTTCCCGTGCTCCAACGCAGCTCGTATGGCTTCTTCGTACTCTTTCAACAAACAGTGCAGAAATGCGACGCATTTATACGCGACTTTTTTATCCATGCGCGACTCGAGTAACGTCAACGCGTATCGCGGGTCGTAATACGCGAACTGATTCCTCTTGGCGTTGTTCCCGGTGGCGTTCGCCACGGCAACTTCGAAAAAGTTTTCCTCTCTCGTGCCGAACGATTCCACTTCTTCCGATCTAACCGCTTCTCTCAAATAACTTTCCAACTCTTGAAACAATTCCTCTCGAAACCCGTTCGCTAAAGATTCCACGTACAACGTCGTCAATAAGTTGTGACTGGCTAAATCTCTCGCGGCTGACGAGGAGACGTTCGGTTCCGCGCACGCTCTTCGCAAGTATCGAATCGCGTTTTCCACCGCATTTTCATCTTTCGACCCGACGAATGGCGTGAAGGCATACAGAACGCGCTTTGGTTCCACCCTCCTCGTGCCTTGCCGGATTAAGAAATCCGTCGTTTTCTCCGGATTCAATTCGAAACACTTTTCGATCGAATCGCAAATTAACTCCGACGGCACCTCGACGTTCGCCAACGCGTCCAAAGTCAAATCGATGTCTCGCTTTTCGTCGAGGAAGTAAGCGATGACTTTTTCATGTTCGCCTTGCGCGGACGCGAAAGAAACTTCGAGATCGCGATCGCTAGTTTTCTCTATTTTTCTCTTCGTCAGCTGCGTGTCGATATCTCGCTTAAATTGGCGAAGGAAAGCGGCAAATTTTAAGCGCGTTTCCAAGACGTGTTTGCCTTTCTCTTCGGCTCTTTGAATAGCGCTCAGATGTAAATCGACCAGGAAGTTTGCAAGCATCGAGCGTTTCGCAGCATCTTCGTCAACGGCAGATTTTTGTTGAGCATTCTTGTTGTCTTTGCCTCCTCCATCGACATTTATGTTACTACCGCTTTTCTTCGCGGCGCCTTTACCGCCGCTCGTCTCGGATTTGCCGCTCGCGATACCGGAAACCAAAACACCGCCGCCCGGGAGAAGCGCGACTTTATTCAGCTTTTCATACCTTCCGACGCAATACGCGATTAAACCATGTAATGACCCGACGTCTTTAAATTTCTTAGCGATGCGTTCAAACGGTACCATCTCTTCGCATTGCGCCCACGCTTGACCGGCGAGTTCGTACTCGCGATCTTTGAACGCTTTTTCCGCTTTGGTTTTAAAAATTTCAAATCGTCGTCTCGCGTCCATACCGACGCATTGTAACGCGCGCTTAAACTCGTTGCGTTCGCAGTAGTATCTCCACGCATCTCTCGCTTCGTCTCTGGAAGCGATTTCGGATAGATCGCCGTTATCGGTGCACAAATACGAAACGCCCGTGATATCGTCCGTGGCGCAAAAGACGACTTTAGAGGCGATTAAGCTTTCTCGGGTAACTATACCGTCCGCGGTTTCATCCAAACGTAAGAGCTGAGCTAATTCACCGGTGAGTCTGGATATGCACGCAATTCTATCCGCATACGTCAACACCGCGTGGTGATCGGTAAGTGCCAAACCTATTGGAGAAGAATCTTCTTTTTTACGCAAAGCGTTCTTCGTGGGAAACGGCAGCAACGAGTGATCTCGGAGTAACTTTGCCTGGTTGTCCGTTTCCTTCGCCGACGCGTCTGCGGATCCAGCGTACACTCCCGCTCCAGTGAGCCACGCAAACACGATCTCTTCAGTGGACGCGTTTCGTTTCGTCGCTAAAGATGAAGTCGACGCTCGCACGGGCATGCGCACCACCGGTTCGAGAAGCGCTTGGTTTTCGCTCTTTTTCAACTCATCAAAGAAGTGTTCGATCGACCGCGCTTCTTTCTTCACGAAAAATAACCTCGACGGCGTCGCCACCATTAACGAATAAAATTTGGTTTTGCCCTTCTTCTTCTTCTGCCCGTCGTCTACGTTATTGCTTTTTCCGCTCGACAAGAGTTTTGATAAAGCAGGCTTTTGTGGCTCTCGCGACAACGTCAAACTCGTCGTTTTCGTCGAATACAATTTNACGCCAACAATCGGTTCACTCAACCCACTTTCCTTTGGAATATCTAGAACTGGAACGCACTTCANCTCTCGCATTCGTTTCCAATCCTCTTTGTCTTCTTCTAATTCTAAATACACGATGGACCCGGTGGACGTCCCGAGGAGCAACTCGCGCTTCACTTTCGTCTTCTTCTCTCCCTTCAGATTTTTCTTCGCTGCTTTCGGTTTCTTCGCGTTGTTATTGTTTCGAGGCGCATTCGTGCCGTCGTCGTCATCCATATCGTAATCCTTCTCGTAGCTGCTTCTCGTCGTCGTCTTTCCTTCGTCCTCGGAATCGCTCGATGATTCCTCCTCTCCCTCCTCGCCACCAACACCCCTAGCCCTACCGTCGCTACCATCGCAGGAAGAAGACGAAGACGCCCAGCAGCCGCAGCTCACGCTCACCCCTCTCAACTTCCCGATTGCTTTCGACCGCTCCCAGTCTTGTCCACCTAAATAATGCGTCTCTACCACCTTCCCGGTCTTTCCGTCCTTGGCGGTAAACGCGCACGCGTCCCCTCTCGCGCACACGACCTTTCCAATCTCGTTCTGATTCGCGTTTATTCCCAACGGGTTCCGCGCGAGTAATAAATTTGCCAGTCCTTTCCTTTTCGCCGTTTTATTTTCACCAACACTCCCCGTCGTTCCTTCTTTTAAATCCTCTTTCTTTTCTTCTTCTTCGTTATCATTGAATGCTCCTCCTCTTAACATCATCTCCTCGTCTTCTTCGCTCACAACTTTCAAGGTGTTGTTAAACCCTAAAACATCCGTCCTTCCTTCCACGAAATTCACCCGCAAGAGATTCCCTCGGTTGGTACCGACAAACACGCGATCGTCCGCGCTCATCCCGCACGTCGGTTGGCCGTACTTTTTTATGAAGGTGTTGTTGTTTTCACCGTCGTCTGTGTTGTGTTGTTTTTTGAGAGGTTGGAGCGTAAATATCGGCAACATATTCGCTTTCTTTTCATCCTCCTCGTTCGTCGCATTCTTAGTAGTGATGGTGTTGTTCGTGGTGTTCGAACTCGCATTCACAAAAGAAACTTCGTCCAACGCGTACGAGTTCACCGGAACGAGAGGGAAAACAAAGAACTTCTTCGTCTTCTCTCCTCCTTCTTCGCGCTCGGAAAGCGTTTTCGACGTCGTCGTCATCTCTCAATAATGTTTAGTTGGTGTTGTGTTGTGTATTCCAGAAAAGAAGACGGAAACGTGTTCCTTCGAATTGCATTGCCGTGTGTTTTAGGGTTTTACAAAACCCTAAAACAAGAGACAAAATCCCCTAATAAAGACGAGACGTTTCTTTCACAAATGTTGTGCACGCGCTGCGCCTCTTACTATTCTTTGACGACGACGACGACGTTTTTATCATCGGTGTTTAAGAGGACGAAGAAGAACAGCTTTGGTATCATCGTGACGAGCACCACCGGGAGAAATTCTTCTTCTTTTATTTCTTCTTCTTCTTCTTCTTCGTTTGAGAGAAGAGAACAAAGAAGCTCCAAAGGTGGTTTTGTTGTTGGTGTTGGCAAGAAGAAGACGACGAATAAGGCCCCGGCGTTTTCTGTCGTTGCCGCTGCTGCGACCGAAGAAACGACGACCGAAACTGCTGCTTCGAAAAGGAAAGCTTTCCCGACGATGATGAAAACTATGAACACGTTTTTAGGGGTGACGAACGAATTAGGAGCCTCCTTGCTCGCACTCGTCGCGTTACTGTGTAACTGCGCGTACTTCAGCGCGAATACAACGACAAGTGGTGCAAGTGGTTTCGCAATAGTAGTAATCATTCTGATGAACAAAATAGCGTTAAGTGCGCTTCTCGTGAAAACACTCGCGGCTTTCGCGTTACCGGTGGATATCCAATCGTATCTGGCGTACGCGACGTTCCCGTGGCGTCCGAGGGAGGCGTTTGCGAACAAGAAGGTTTTAATCACCGGCGCTTCGCAAGGGTTGGGGGAAGCGATTGCCTATTACGTGAGCTCGTTTGGAGCGAACGTCGTATTGGCGAGTAGAAACGTGAAGAATTTAGAAGGAGTTGGGAAGAAGTGTTTGGAAAATGGGGCGAAAGCGGTCGAGGTTGTCGCTTTCGACGCGTTGAAACCAGAGAGCGCGGAGATGTTGGCCAAGGCGGCGAGCGAGGCTTTTAATGATGGTGATGATGAAAAAGAAGATGGAGATAGCAATAATAATAAGTCGTACTGTTGCGATTACGCGTTTTTATGCGCCGGAGCATCGCAATCGGCGTCGGCGTTTGATGTGACGGAAAGCGCGGAGAGAGAGTTGTTCAATTTGAACGCTCTGTCGACGATTCAAGTTTTGAAAAACATCTTGCCTTCGATGATTGCAAGGAATCGAGGTCACGTGTGCGTGATAAGCTCTATGGCGGCGATATGTCCAGCTCCTGGTCAAAGTTCCTACGCGGCTTCCAAAGCGGCGTTATCAAAATACGTTGACTCCTTGCGAGCGGAAATTGGTCACACGGCGAAAAACGTCACGTTGACCAATTGCTACCCGGGCCCAATCGCGACTGGATTTAACGGCAAAAAGCGCGTCGTCTTCAACGCGACCGGAGTCAACGAAAACCACCCAAAAGGTCTCGCCAAAGGTCGTCTACCAGTCGAAACCGTCGCTAAAATGGCCGTCAAATTGACCAGTTTCGGTCAATACTCCATACATCTCGCGCCGAAACTGGTCATGTTCCTTTCGCGGTGCGTCCATTTTTGCCCCACCGTCGCTTACGCGGTCATGGATAAACTCGGTCCCAAAAGAGCGCAAGCTGCGAAAAAAGGTGAAAGTCTCTACGAGTTGAAGGTTAAAGATGCGTAGTAAGAGTAGATTAATAGCGTGCGTTTACTTCTATTTTGTGTGTATTTTGTCTGTCAAAACACTTCAATTTTCTTCACAACAACCAACCGAAAAGGAACATCTCTCTCAAATCATCATGTGCACACCAGTTTGTGCCGCGCTCGGGTACCTCCCGCAAAACGAATTCGACGAAGAAGTCGCCAGAAAAGACGCCGAGGTATACTATTGATTATGTTTTTGTTGTTGTTTTCGTGAAGTGCATCTTCTGTGGTGCATCTTTATATCGTTTTTACGCGCTTTTCTGGCGACTTCTTTCCCCGGATTGGATCCCCGCGCTCTCGTCGTCATCATCATCTTCATGATCGTCATCATCATCGAACGCGTTTAAAACGCGCGCGTTCTTTTTAAAAGCACACGTGCACGATTAGGACTACTACTCCTACGCGCGATCTGTGATTTGGCGGCTTTTGTGCTCTCTCGGAGGAGGAGGAGGAATATTCTTTGACTCTTCGGAGACGCTTTGTGTCCTCTCTGAGATCGAAAGCGAGAGGAAAATACGCGCTTTTGCGCCGTCTCGCATATATGTAATAACTTCTTTAACTCTCTCTCTCTCGTGTTCTCGATGATGATGTATGTCTCTGTATTCAAATTGAA
>JGI20155J14468_10002532_pt1 | contig 13436 bp, 14 predicted proteins | sample COG_05_FD_14468 | JGI IMG/M metagenome (IMG submission 14468) | reverse complement strand
GAATAATCCATACTTTCAATGTCACATCTTGCACCCGGGTATTTATTCCAATACCAGGTACCACCTACATCATCTGCTTTTTCAAATATTTCTGCATTAAAGCCATCAGATATTTGTTTATGAAGACAATACATTCCAGCAAAACCTGCTCCAACTATAACTGTGTCTAAAACCTTGTTATTATTCAAAATTGTCTCCTCGATTTTTTTTATATTAGTTCTTGATTTTTTTTAAATCAATACCAAATACATAATGTAACGCCATAATGGGTTACATTTAACAAAATAACATCGCCATAATGGGATGTTTAATAAACTCGCTTTAAAAGGAGATTAAAATGACTATATTACCAACTTTAGCTTTACGTTCTTTTGTAGGTTTTGACAATTTATTTAATGAACTAGAGACTATTTCAACCCAAAAACAAAACTCATTTCCAGCTCATGACATACTGAGAATATCTGAAGATGAATATGAGATAACTTTAGCTTTATCTGGTTTTAATAAGGATGATATTTCCATTGATGTTCATGATGGAGTTTTAACTATCAAAGGAAATGGTGGAACTGAAGTTCAAAATGATAAAGTTCAATATCTTTATAAAGGCATAGCTAAAAGATCATTTGAACAAAAGTTTAGATTAGAACAGTATGTTGATGTCAAGGATGCTAAGCTCTCTAATGGGTTGCTTACAATTTCTCTTTTAAGGGAAATCCCAGAAGAAAGAAAGCCTAGACAGATTACTCTGAAATCAGTTTAGTTATATTTGGGTTAGGACATTAATTGTCCTAACCACTTTTTTTGGAATTATTATGGAATTTTTATTAATTTGGGTTTTGGGTGGAGATGTTATAGATAGTGGCTTGCGTTACAAAACAGCAGCCAAATGTTTTTCTGAGTCTCAAAACGCCGCTAGTGAAATGAGAGAGGTTGGTTTGTCAGCACCTCAATTTACTTGCTTGCCAATTGCTAAAGACAAACAATTTAAAATTTATAGGAAGAACAGTAATAATCCTAGATTTCCTTTTTAATTAATTTTTGAATTTATCTTCAATTATTTTTTTATTTTTTTAAGTTCTTGAGTTTGTTTGTCTAATCCTAAATTTCTTCTAACAAATCCATAGACCCAAATTAATAGTAATAATACTATTAATACGAATACTATTTCGATTAACATAAACAAAAAGTTAATTTTTTCTTCAATCATATTTAATGATGAATTAAAGTTTTTAAAAAAATTGTCCAATTTATTAATCTTTTAATGTATTAGTATGATCATTATTAATAAGATAATACTTTTTCAAATTCAACTTTTGGGAGAAATTTAATGAAAATGAAAAATATAATTCTAATATCAGCTCTATCATTTTTTGGTATGAGTCAAGCTTTTGCTGAAACAAGAATTACTTATAAATCAGCTAAATCAACATCTTCTTATTATCAAATGGCAGTGCAAATAGCGGATACAATAAAGAAATCCACTAATGGAAACATGATTTTAACTATAGAAGAAAGTCAAGGCTCTGTTCAAAACGTTAAAGAGGTAGCTGGCAGAAAAGGTAATTACGTTTTCACAACACCACCAGTGCTTGTAAAATTAGCGATTGCTGAAAAGGCAATGTTTAAGGGTAAAGGTAACCCAAAATATAAAAATATAAGAGCTTTGTTTCCTATTCCTTCTCTAACAATGCATTTTGTAATGTCTAAAAATTCAGGCGTTAAAAACTTTAATGATATGGAAGGTAAAACTATTCTTTTAGGAAAAGGATCTTTTGGTGCCAAGGAGGGAGCTAAATATATAAAAATGTTTGGTTTAGAAGGAAAAGTTAAACTAGCAAATGTAGAACTATCAAATGCTGTGCCAGCTCTTAAAAATAGACAAATTGATGGTTTCGTTACTGCCGGTTCATATCCAGCACCAAACGTTATAGAAGCGGCTGCTTCTACTGGGGTTAATGTTATTTCTTTGGATAATGATCAGATAAAAAAATCTAAAAGGACAAAGTTAATTATACCTGCAGGTACTTATGCTGGTCAAAATTCTGATATTTCCACAACTTCACTTCCAGTTGTTGCTTATACAACTACTGACATGAGCGATGAAGTAGCATATAATTTAACTAAAGCTTATTGGGATAACAAAGGTAAGTTAGGTGAAGCCGCTAAGTGGTGGAATGGAGTAACACCAAAGATGCTTTCAAATATTTCTACTAAAATTCATCCAGGAGCAATAAGGTTATATAAAGAGATTGGAGCAAAGTTGGCAGATCATCATTAGTTTCTAGATGACAAAAACTAAAAAAATGTGGGCTGCTTTTGGATTTGTTTCAATTGCTTTCCACATTTTCCTAATTTTCTCTGGGTTAATTCCAAACTTAATTTCAAGACCCATTCACATGGCTTTGATATTACCCTGGATATTTTTATACAATCAAAAATTTTCTAATAGTTTGATGAGCGTAGCTATTGTAACAATAGGTATTTTCTGTTGTCTTTGGATATCTTTCAACCATGAAACATTAACAGACCAATATGGATTTTTAGAGAGTAATTTTCAGTTTTTAATATCTGTATTTTTATTATTAATAGTTTTAGAAATGGCCAGACGTTCAGTTGGCTGGCCATTACCTTTTGTTAGTCTAATAACTATTTTATACGGAATTTTTGGAAATTTCATTCCTGGAGAATTTGGTCATCCTGGAATTCCTATGAATAGTTTTTTTGGAACTTTAATAATTGCTGAAGGTGGGTTATGGGGACCATTAACGGGTGTTTCTGTATCTATAATATCTATATTTGTAATTTTTGGTTCTTTTTTAAATTCCGGTGAAGCCGGTTCTGGCTTTATGAATATAGCAACAGCTTTTGCCGGTAGACTGAAAGGTGGGGCGGCTAAAGTTTCTGTAATATCATCAGCGCTTTTTGGTTCGATATCAGGATCTGCATCGGCAAATGTAGCGTCAACTGGAATGGTTACTTTACCTGCAATGATAAAACTAAAATACCCTAAAAGGTTAGCTGCGTCTGTAGAAGCAGTAGCCTCATCTGGAGGGCAAATTATGCCACCATTGATGGGAGCAGGAGCATTTGTAATGGTAGAATTAACTGGAATACCATATAACCAGATTATATTATCAGCTTTGCTTCCAGCAATTTTATTTTTTTTTGCTGTTTGGGTTGGTATTGATTTCTATGCCCAAAAATATGATTTAAAACCATTAAATCAAAAGTTTCTACCTAAAAAATTAGTTGTATTAATCACTTCGTTTTTTTTCCTTATCCCCTTCTCTATTTTATTAGTTTTTATGTTTATAGGTTTTACACCTCAGTATGCGGCTTCAGTTGCAATTTTAGTCTCCTTTTTACTTCTTTTCTTTAATCTAGATAATGGTTTTAATCTTAAATTAGGATTAAATAGATTTGTTAATGCTTGTTATGCTTCAGGGAAGCAAATTTCTCTTATTGGTTCTATTATTTTATGCGCTTCTATTATTATAGGCGTTTTATCAATCACCGGATTAGGAGTAAAATTTACGTCACTAATAATTTCTATCTCTGATAACAATATTTGGCCTGCTTTGCTATTAACAGGGTTAGCATGTTTAATCCTCGGAATGGAAGTTCCAACTACAGCAGCATATGTAATTTGTGTTTCAGTTGCAGGTCCTGCATTAGTTGACATGGGACTGGAATTACTTCAAGTGCATTTATTTGTTTTTTGGTTTGCATTGCTCTCTACAATAACTCCACCAGTATGTGGAACAGTTTTTATTGCTGCTGGAATGGTCAATGAAAATTGGCTAAAAGTGTCGATTACTTCAATGTCTCTTGGTATTGGTCTTTACTTTATTCCCTTAGCAATGATAGCAAATAAATCAATTCTTGATTTAAACTCCACACTTTTTTTATCATTATTAGCTTTTGTAAAAATAGCTTTTAGCTTAGTTCTGCTTTCTTTTTCAATAATAGGAAATTATTTTATATTTATTAGAATAGCTGCTTTTTTTCTAGGCCTTTTTATAATGTTTGTTTAATTCAATATATAAATAGAAATATTTTAATAATATTTATTCTAATTTTTTATTATTGATTTTAATTAGAAGTCTGTTGGGTAGATTTTTTGATATGCTTCCCCAAAGCCTTCTATAAAGAGTCCTCTGTAAGGAGTAAATAAATAAAAATTAAAATCAGAAAACATACCCCACATTTTACTTCCTTTTTCTATTTTTTGATAATTTTTTAATAGATCAATATATTTTAAACTATTTTTATTTAACTCAAGTTTTGAGATTGATCCATTTAGAGTTAGTCGAGGGTTATTTAACTTTGTATTATTATTTTCTTTCATAGAGAAATAAAAACTAACTTTATTATTTGATATTATGTTTTGCGTGTGCTCACTTAAGTCACTTATTAAAATATAAATTTTATTATTATCATACATTGGTTGGATTTTTGATAAAAAAGGATAACCTTCCTTACCTAAAGTACCAAGAATAGAAACTTCATAATCACCTTCAATTATAGTTTGAATTTTTTTATTAATCTCTTCATTTATTTTTTGATACATTGTTCCCTTTTAATTCAATTTCAAATATCTTATTGATATGAACATCATAATCTAAGTTATAATTAATCATTAAAAAAATAAAGTTTGTTAAAGTTAGAGTTTATATATGCTTAAAAAAATTTATTTATATGTTTTAGCATCTTTTTTATCTTTATTTGTATTATTTTATTGTTTAATAATGACCTCAATCAGTAGGGGTGCAGGTGAAAGTTTTGGGGTTTTTTTATTACCTTTAAGTTCACATTTAAGTTCACATTTTTTATGGGACAGAGCATCAGTCGCTTCTATATATTCAATATACATGGTTTGCCTTGGACTAGGATCATTACTATCTGGGATGACTTTTGACAAATTTGGACCAAGGTTCAATTATATGGTTGGAACTGGTTTGCTAGCTGTTGCATATGGCTTTTTAGGTCAATTAACTTCTGTTTGGCAATTCTTTATTTTGTTGGGTCTTTTTGGTGGAATTGGTGCCTCAATGGTTGGTGTCGTTCCTGCTCAGAGTTTAGTTTCAAGATGGTTTAATAAAAATCTTGGAACAGCTTTGTCAATTGCCTATGCAGGACAGGGCTTAGGTGTACTTATAATGGCACCATTATCACAAATTTCTATTGATAAATATGGTTGGCAATTATCATATCAATATTTTTCTTATGTTTTTGTAATTTTATTTTTATTAGCGTTAATTCTTCCTTGGAAAAAAATTTCTGAAGGCGCCCAAAATAATCCACGTAAAACATTAAATGGAAAAGTAGTTGGGGGTATTTCGTTAGTTGAAGCAATTAAGTCAAAAACTTTTTGGGGTTTTTTCTTTATCTTTTGTTTCACTGCGGTGGGTATATTTGGTATTTCTCTTCAAGTTGTTGCCTACTTAGTTTTTATAGGGCTAAGTAAAGTAGAGGCCGCATTTTCCTTTGGAATTGCTGGTATGTTAAGTTTTGCAGGAATGGTGTTGACAGGATTGGCAGCTGATAAATGGCCAAGATATATTGTGGCAACTTTTAGTTATTTATTGAGTTTTATTGGTATATTTAGTCTTGCATTAATGCAAATATATCCATCTGTTTTTCTATTAGTGGTATTTGTCATTGGTTTTGGTTTGTCAGCAGGTGCAAGGGGACCAATAATATCAACTTTAATGGCAGAAATATTTGCTGGCAAAGGCCTTGCTTCTATTTATGGAGCTACTAATTTGGGTCAAGGTTTAGGAGCAGCTACTGGAGCTTTTTTATCAGGGTTCCTTTTTGATTTGACTGATGGTTATAACTTTGGTTTTCTTGTGTGCAGTATTTTTACTCTTTTAGGAGCCATTTTGTTCTGGATTGTTCCACAAATAAGATATGCAAAAATATAAATAAGGAAACGTAAATGAATATAGTTACTAAAGATTTTAGAGTTGTTGCAAAAGGCCTTAAATTTCCAGAAGGACCTATTTGTATGAATGATGGCACAATCATATTAGTAGAAATAGCAAGAGGAACATTGAGTAGAATTATGCCATCTGGTGAAATCAATGTAATAGCAAATCTTGGAGGAGGTCCAAATGGAGCAGCAATAGGGCCAGATGGATTTTGTTATGTATGCAATAATGGAGGTTTTGAGTGGGAGATTTCTTCCAACAAAATGGGAATGAGACCTGTTCTTCAAAGTAATTCCTACATAGGAGGCAAAATACAAAAAGTTAATATTACAACTGGAGAATTTACTACGCTTTATAGCGAATGTAATGGAGTTCCATTAAAAGGTCCTAATGACATTATTTTTGATAAAGAGGGTAATTTTTGGTTTACAGATTTAGGTAAAGTAAGAAACAGAACTATGGATAGAGGCGGAATTTATTGGGCAAAAGCAGATGGGTCTATGATAAAGGAAGTAATTCAACCTTTCATGACGCCTAATGGGATTGGATTATCACCCCATGAAAACATATTATATGTAGCTGAAACAGAAGGAGGAAAGCTTTATAGTTATGAAATAATAGGAGAAGGAGAAGTTAAAAAAATACCGTTTCCAGAATCTACGAATGGAGGATATTTATTAAATAAAGAAGGTGGAATTAAAAGATTTGATTCACTTGCCTTAGAAAACAATGGAAATATATGTGTTGCAACACTTTTAAACGGAGGTATATCTGTTATTTCTCCTGCTGGTGAGTTGTTGGAATTTATTAAATTTGAAGATCCTTACATTACAAATATATGTTTTGGCTCACTAAATTTAAAAAAAGCTTATATCACTGCTTCCTATGAAGGAAAATTATTAGAAGTTGATTGGAGTAGGGGAGGATTGCCACTAAATTTTTTGAATAAATAACTTATAAAATATTTAATAATTCTTTTTTTAAATTTAAAATAATATCTTTTGGGTTTTCATAAATATCTGTCTGAAAAACCTCAAACTCAATTTTTAAATTATCCTTCCTATTGAAAAGGATTTTTAGGTATTTTGGAATATCTATATTATCTATATTGTTTTGACTATTAATTGTTTTTCTACCAATAGGTCTGTAATTTTGATCAAAGCTTATATTTGAAAACTGCAGCAACCCTAGGTTTGGAGATTTTTTTAAAAAGTTATCTAAATCTATATCCTCAAAGCTATGATAAAGATCAACAATAAGTTTATGGGTACTATTTTTTATTAATTTATGGCAGCTTAATATTGAATTGAAATGGCCTTTTTTGAGTATTTCCCAACCTCCGATGGGCTCTAAGCCTAACTTTAAATTGAGCTTTTCAGCTTGTGAAAATAAAGTATTTAGTTTGACTAATGTATCCTCTCTAATGCTTTTTAGATCTAGATAACTATTTTTTCGCTTGATTTCTTGACTTATGGGGTTTGGACCACCCAAAACACCTCCCGTAATCACGCAAATTAAATCAGGATTTAAAATTTTTGCATAATTGAGTATTTTTTCATTTTGATTAAAATAAAAAGGGTCAGTAAAATACCCAACAGAATTAATGCTAGTTACATTTATATTATTTAAAACAAGTTCTTGCTTTAATTTGTTAATACCATAATTTTCAATAAAATCAGTATGTAATCCAATATTATTGATTTCTGCTTTTAAAACTGTCTCAATAAACTCAAAAGGTTTTTTATCGTTTGGCCATATGTAACTATTGATTGATAATTTGTTATCTAAAATATCTTTATAATTACGTTTCATATGGTTTTAATTATTATGATAATACTGAATTTCTAAAAACATACATCCTTCATTTGATCTAAATGGTCCATGATTAGTTCCAGGAGGCCTGCATGCATAGGCTGGGCTATTCGTTGTGATTTTAGGATTTCCTGGGTCACCATTTCCCAAAGTTATTGATCCAGATATCATATACACTTCTTCCCAGTAATCATGAACAAACACTTCAGTATTAAATGAGCCAGGTTTGAACCTAATCAAGCGTGTTCTAACACCTATTTTATTATCTTCATCTAACTTGCCTGACAGCATTTTCATTTCAATGCCAGGACCAGCCCCAGGAGCTAGTTCCCAGCCTTCTTCAATATTTAATTGAGAAAAATCAATAGCACTTTTCAACATTTTTTAGATCCTTTGCTGATTATGTCTTGTAAATCTTCAAACCAAATGAGTTTGTTTTTTATATACTTTCCATCAGAATTCATAATTTTTTTAATTAATAACTCACAATCTTGAAAGCCATTGGAATTACTATTTATTAAATCTAGGGTTTTGTCACATATTTCTTTTTGTGACATTGGGTTCTCAGGATCACCTTTAGCATGACGGTTTAGTCTATTTAAAACAGACCCATCATTAAATTTGATTGATAATGATGCTGAGTAATTATTAGGAAAGTTTTTAGTCATTTTGGTGTTTGGTTTAATAATTATCTTTTTCCTTATTTCTTTAATTGACGTATCATTTAAAATGTTTTCCTTAAAATGATCCTCCTTGATGTTCCCATATTTTAGCGATATTGCACAACAATGCTGTAATGAAAATTTCCCTTCTATAGTGTTTTGAGGATAAGATTTGTCACAAAAGTCAATGGCAGTTTTATAGGTCTCTATAATTATTTCTGATATTTGGTTTATTTGAAGATTGTTTTTAACTAAATCTTTTTTAAGTTCTAATGAAACACCTATCACAGGATGACTGTGTCTACATGCTGGCCATGGTTTATTGGAAATATCATTAATTAAATGATTATCATTAGATTTAATTAATTCTTTATAATCAGTACCATTTTTATACCCTTTTAAAAATCCTAATTCACCTTCAATCATGTCTTGAGGTGCTTTTGCGCCGTTTTGAGAAAGAAAAGCCGAAGTAACACCTGACCTTGCAGCATTTGCGAGGGCATATTGCTTTGCTTCTCCATCACCTTTTCTACATTGCCATACCCCTGAAGAAGTCATTGTGGCAAGTTGAATTGAATAATTTAAATTTTCAGCTAATTTTATAGGGCTGTTTTTAAAATTTAAAATAAAACTTGAAGCAGCAGCCGCTCCAAAGACACCACATGTAGCACTTGAATAAAATGTTTCGTAGTGATCTTGTCCCAAGCAAATTCCCATTCTTATTGCCGTCTCGTACCCTATAATTATAGCCCTCAAAAAATTATGTGGGTCTATATTTATAAAAGAAGATGTTGCTATTGCGGCTGGAATGACAGTATCACCTGGATGAATGATTGACGTTCTGTGCACACTATCTAGCTCTAAAATATTTCCAACAGAGGCATTAATAAATGCACTGTCAAAAACATTTAACTTTCTTTTGCCCAATAAATTTAGAGAATGACCCTCAGGAAGTGATTTTTGAAGATTAAAAAAGGGCACAGCTTGAATTGTTGCCGTTCCTGCGAGCGCATAACCAATCCAGTCAACTACTTCTAATCTTGCTTTTACAAAAGCATTTGCGTTAGGTTCTTTTATTATTTGTTGTGTTAATAGATTTATCATAAAAACGTTTCTTTTGGTGATTTTCTATAATAGTCTTAGATACATAATTTGATTCTAGACTATTTTTTACCCCTATTCATTAATTAATGTGTTTAGTTTTAATTATTCAAACATTAAGGAGTAACATAATGCTTAAAACAACAAGACGTAAATTTCTTAAAAACAGTGCTTTAGTTGCCGCTTCTGCTTCTATGGGACAATCATTTATCATGGAGGCAATGGCTGCCGACCCTCTGAAAATTTGGACAATTGGAGTGGCTAAGGTAACAAAAACATGGGACGAGATGGGGAAGCAAGCTGGTGTACCTTTAGTATATTCTGCAAAGAGTGGCTCTGCTGACCAGGCTATTCAAAAGTTTTTTGTTGGTGATGGTCAAAAATTATATGATGCCATTACTGATAATGGTGGTGGTCAAGAAGATGCCATGTCAGACAACAAGGCTATTGTACCATTAGATGTTTCTAGAATTAAAAACTGGAAAAATTTAATTCCTGCTTATAAAGAAGGAAATGTTGCAGCAAACACTATTAGAAATCGTAAAGGTGAAATAGTTGGTGTTCCTTATATATCTAATGCTGATTCTATGGCGTATAATAAATCAAAGGTAGGTGGAGATATAGATACTTGGGATGCGTTGTTTGATAGTCAATTCAAAGGATATGCTGCGATGCAAAATGACAGCGGGCCTACTCTAACCACAACTGCTGTTTACCTTAAGGAATCTGGCAAACAAGATATAGTTAACCCCTCTGATATGAGTAAATCTGAAGTTAAAGGTGTGTGNCAATTTCTTATTGATATGAAAAAGAAAGGTCAGTTTAGAACTTTTTGGGATGGTTTTGGAAATGGTGTTGATTTGCTAGCAAGTGAAGAAGTTCTTGTTTCATCATGTTGGGAGCCAATTGCAGTAATAGCTGCTAAGAAGGGTGCAGATATTCACTATGGCACAATGAAGGAAGGCCATCAAACATGGAACAATGTATGGATGTTAACTAAGGGTGGTAAGCAAAGAGGTCAAGAAGAAAACTTTTATAAATTAATGGATTTATATCTGTCTCCTTGGTTTGGTGCTAGAACTCTTGCTAACTTAGGTTTTACTCCTCAAATGACTGGTGTTAACGAATATGTTGATGCAAACCCAAGTGATTTTGACGCTAAAACTAAAGCAGTTATTGCTAAAAGACTTAAGAATAAAGCTGATAGGATGGCTGTAAAAGGTAATTCTTGGCAGAATTTATATCCTAAGGAGCTTAGAGCTTATCAAGATTGGTGGGCAAAAGTACAAGCTGCTTAAATTTTTATAATAATTACAGCCCTGTTTTACAGGGTTGTAATTTTTTTGGTTATTTCATGAATTCAAAAAGTAATTTTTTATTCAAAATACCTATCATGTTTATGATAGTTTTTTTTGTTATTCCTTTAGCTTTAACAGTTGTTTGGAGTGTTTTTGAGAGAACTATGTTTTGGATGGAACCAGCCTTCACATTGTTTTCTTATGAAAACTTCTTTTTTTCATCAAGGTTAGAGAACTTTCTGTCTTCAATGATGCATTCATCAATTTCTGTGATTTTTGCCTTTTTAATTGGTTTTCCAATTGCCATTTTTATTAGACGAAGAGTTAAAAAAGTTGCCCAACACAGAGTGATGTTACTTTTTATTCTACCTTTTATGGTATCTGAAATTATAAGGATTTTTGCATTAAGACCAATTTTATCTAGAAATGGTGTTGTTAACTCTTTTCTTATGGATATGAACATAATTGATAGTCCTTTTTCAATTTTTGTTTTTACTCCTACAGGGGTAGTTATTGGTGAGATAGTTTCATTTTTGCCATTTATGATTTTTTCTACTTTTTTAGCACTTGAAGCAATCCCAAATTATATTTTTGAGGTTTGTTCTGACTTAGGTGTCAATAGAAAAAGAATGTTCCTTGATATTTTTTTTCCTCTTGCGGCTCCTGGTTTGTTTGCAGGTAGTGTTTTTATATTCGTTAATGGTATTGGTATAGCTTTAATTCCAACTATTCTGGGTGGCCCTGGATCAGTAAATGCAGGCCTGATTGCTACACAAGCTATTATAGCGCTTGATTTCCCCTTAGCTATGGCTGTAAGTGCAATAATGATGTTTACTTTGATGGGTCTTTTATATNTTGGGCATAGGTTATTTAATCTAACAAAATTATTGGAGCCAATTAGCTGATGTCACTAAGAGATGATTTTCAACCGCGCTGGAAGTTGGCTCTAAAATGGGGTTGGCTTGCTTTTGCTGTTTTTATATTGATGGCTCCTACTTTTTACACAGTCTACATATCTTTTAATGAATTAGGTTTTGGAGCTAAATATTACATTTTTACCTTTCAATGGTATGAGAGTGTTTTTTCAGATAGGCAATTACTTGGTGCATTAGGGTGGACGATGCTTCTGGCATTAATAACTTTACCAATTGTAATTCCATTTGGTTTGTTGTCAGCCAAATTATATAAACAAAGCTCTAAAAAAGTTTGGATAGTTTTTGTTCTGCTTTCTCCATTATTTGTTCCAGCTGACATACTGGCATCTGCTTTATTAGTTTTTTTTAAAAATTTAAATAAGGTTTTTACTTTTATAGCTGATTTTACTGGTATTTATGCACTTGAATCGTGGTTTGATCTTGGCATAATGACTGCCGTAATTGGACTTATTGTCTACACATTACCTTATGTATTTGTTGTTATTATGATTACAATGGCTCGGTATAGAAATGAGCAAACAGAAGCTGCAAGAGATTTAGGTGCGTCTGCTTGGAGAGCTTTTTGGGAAATTGAATTTCCTCAAATTCGTGCAGGTGTTTTTAGTGCGTGTGCCTTTGTTGTAATTCTGACATTTAACGAATATACAAGAACAAGTCTTCTTAAGGGTGGTTTTGATACCTTTACTTCAGTTTTGATTTCTCAAATGTTAAATACTGGAATGTCTGAGGAATCTTATGCAATGGCTTCAATAGTTAGTTTAGTAGCCATTCTGATAGTTTCGTCAATATTAATATTTACAGCTTTGCGAACAGAAGAAATGGAAAAAGTAACAAGAATAGTTAAAGAACCTAATAAATAAGTTTTGGAGAGAAATCTTGCCTAATAAAAATTCAATTGAAGTTAGGAATTTAGTTAAAACATATGGGGATGTATATGCTTTAAAAAATGTTGATTTGGACATAGCTGACGGTGAATATTTTGTTTTGTTAGGTCCAAGTGGCGGAGGAAAAACTACACTTTTAAGGTCAATAGGTGGCTTTATACGACCTGATAGTGGCACTGTTCAAATAAAAGGTAAAAATGTTGACAATCTGCCTCCAGATAAAAGACCAACCTCAATGGTTTTTCAAGGGTTTGCATTGTTTCCACATATGTCTGTATATGAGAATATTGGCTATGGCTTAAAATTAAAGTCTATAGAAAAAGGCATTATTCATGACAAGGTTATTAAAATGATGGATCTGGTTGGTCTTTCTGGTTTGTCTGATAGGAAACCTCATGAACTCTCTGGTGGTCAACAACAAAGAGTTCAATTAGCAAGAGCCCTTATTTTAGAGAATGATGTTCTCCTTTTGGATGAACCTTTGTCAGCTTTAGATGCTCAACTTAGAAAAGACATGTGTATTGAGTTAAAGCGTCTTCAAAAGACAGTTGGTATTAGCTTTGTTCACGTCACTCATAATCAAGAAGAGGCTATGTCTGTTGCTGATAGAATAGCTATTATTGCTGATGGTGAAATGGTTGAGCAGGGATCACCTAAAGAAATATATAGTAATCCTAAAAAGAAGTTTACGGCTGAGTTTATTGGTGAAAAAAATATCTTAAATGGTGTAGTTATTGATTTTAATAAATCAAAAATACTAGTAAATATTGAAAAAGATGAAATTGAAGTTGCAAATAACAATTATACTATA
>JGI20155J14468_10002504_pt1 | contig 13505 bp, 10 predicted proteins | sample COG_05_FD_14468 | JGI IMG/M metagenome (IMG submission 14468) | reverse complement strand
ACACATGCATTTTTTCCAGATGCGACGATTGGGGTATAGGCAAACCCCTTTGAAGAATTCATTAAAAATTCATGAACAAGCTCTGCCTCAATATGATGCTCCCAAACACCTGGTTTTATGAATTTCAGCAATCTGTTAACTCCTGCCTTAGTGATGTCACACGCCTTTTGCATCAATTCAATTTCAATCGGATGTTTAATGGATCTGATTTTGTGCATAATCGGAGCGGACTTATAGGTTCTGTGCCCGGGATAATCCTGTTTCACTTTTTTAATAAACCGGTCTTCTCTTGTTTCAACCTCTGTATTCGCTCTTAAATGCTCATTGGTATTTAAATATATCCCATCAGCTTCAGCCATCATTTGCTTGAAAATCGTCGGAAAATCCTGAAGCCAATAAACCGTTTTAATACCCGAGACTTCAAACGCATTTTTTTTATCTAGCTTTTCACCTTCCCAAATCGCGATTAGTTCACTTGTTTCCTTTAAAAACAGAACTTCTTTGTGTTTGTCCGTTGATGCATCTGGAAATATAACCAGTATAGACTCCTCTTGATCAACACCGGATAAATGAAGAATATCACGGTGCTGCTGAAATGGCATGGTGCTATCTGCACTTATTGGGAATATGTCATTTGAATTAAAAACAGCCAATGACTTAGGCTCCATCCGCGAAACAAAATTCTTTCTATTGTTTATGTATAGACTGGCATCTATTCTTTGATATTTCATGAATATAATTTTTAGCTAATTTACCGAAAAAGGTCCAAGGTAGATACATGAACCTTAAAACAATTCAAATCGGATCGGCAGAAAAAAAATGTCACTATTGGTGCTTATGAATTAGGAAATCAAATATTTAAGGAACATTACAGAAATCATACGAATCAGGGTATAAAAAGTACAAAAGAGTACCTGTAATGTAAATTTTTTTTACAACAAATGAACTTTTTAGTGCGCGCTTTGTTTAACTATCAAATCAAAAACTTAAACAAAATGAATAATTTATTACTTGCAGGCGATTTCAAAGAAATGTTGCCTAACGATTACGTCGGTTTTACATTCTTTGTAGGATGTATGGCCATGATGGCTGCTTCAGTCTTTTTCTTTTTATCAATGAACTCATTTGACCGTAAATGGAAAACATCTATTTTAGTTTCCGGTTTAATCACCTTCATTGCGGCGGTTCACTACTTCTACATGCGCGACTATTGGGGCGGATCAGTACATTTAGACGCAGACGGCGCGGTAGTAGGAAGTTCTCCCACCTTTTTCAGATATGTAGATTGGATTCTTACCGTTCCATTAATGTGCGTAGAGTTTTATTTAATTCTCAAAATAGCTGGGGCAACGAAAAAATTAATGTGGACACTAATTGGAGCCTCTGTTGTAATGCTTGTAACTGGATACTTCGGTGAAGCTGTTTATCAAGAAAATGCTGCATTGTGGGGATTAATTTCGGGAGCTGCATATTTTTACATCGTATATCTAATTATGTTCGGAGAAGCAAAAGAGCTAGCTACAAAAGCCGGTGGAAGTGTTCTTAGCGCGCACAATATGCTTGTGAAATTTGTGCTTATAGGTTGGGCCATTTACCCTCTTGGATACATGATCGGAACGGCTGATGGACAATGGTATTCCTTCATGGGAGACATTGGTATTGACATGAATGTTGTATACAACATCGGTGATGCCATCAATAAAATTGGTTTTGGACTTGTTGTATACAGTTTGGCTGTAGCTTCAACTTCTAAAGAGGCAGCTTAAGTATGTTTCTTTAAATTAATTTAGTTTATAACGGGGCTTCGGTCCCGTTTTTTATTTGAACCAACTTGCGTATTTTACGTAATTTTTTGCAATTCTTTTAACCTCGCCCTCAAATAACTCTGGAGATAAACTCTTGACTTTTTTAGCTGGAACTCCAGCATAAATCGTCCATGATTCAACTTTTGTTCCTTCCAAAAGAACAGCTCCGGCAGCAATAATACAATTGGACTCAATTATGCAATTGTCCATTACAATAGAACCCATTCCAATGAGGACATCATCACCAATTTCACAACCATGTAACAATGCATTATGTCCAATTGAGACATTGTTACCTATATTCACTTTAGTTTTTTCAAATGTACAATGTATAACNGCGCCATCTTGGACATTCACTTGGTTCCCCATTCGNATTGAATTTACATCACCACGAACAACTGCATTAAACCAAATTGAACAATCGTTGCCCATTCGAACNTCTCCAACAANAGTAGCNTTNTCNGCNANCCAACAGTTATCTCCAAATAATGGTGTGTTGCCTCTGCAAGACTTAATTAGTGCCATATTATACCTCGATTAACTCCAAATCAACCTGTCTTTTTCTTGGACTGACCTCATATATTCTAACTTTAACTCGGTCTCCAAAATTGTATTCTTTTTTGGTTTTTGAACCAATAATTCGAAATGAATCCTGATCAAAGCGAAAACGATCACCTGGTATCGCATTCATTGGAACCATTCCCTCACAATGATTTTCATCCATACGCACATACATCCCATGATCAGCAATACCGGAAATCACACCTTCAAATTCTTCACCTATAAATTCTTGGACAAACAAAGTGTGAAAATATTTTGTGGATTCTCTTTCTGATTCAGATGCTTTTTTCTCATTGCTTGAAATATGTTTACAGATTTGTTCTAATCCTTTATCAAATTTACTTCCTGATTTAGCCAGTTTATTTTCAAGCATTCGATGAATAATTAAATCAGCATAACGTCTTATTGGTGAAGTGAAATGAGTGTAATATGGAAAAGCGAGTCCATAATGACCTATATTTTCAACTTCATAAGTTGCTTTTGCCATTGATCTAATCGCCATTGACTGAATCATTGAATATTCGTTTTTTAATCGAATGTCCCCTAATAATTTATTAATGTTTTTCGATATGCTTTCGGGTTGAGTTAAGTCCACGCTATATCCAAATTTCTTGATAAAAACTGAAAATATATCCAGCTTAGCGGGGTCTGGCGTATCATGTACCCGATAGATACATGTTGACTTTTGCTCATTTTCAGTAGGTTTACCCAAAAACATCGCAACATGACGATTTGCCAACAGCATAAACTCCTCAACTAATTTGTGTGCATCTTTTGATGTTTTAATCAGGATTCCTTCAGGGAACCCATTTTCCCCTAATTTGAATCTCATCTCTTCTGATTCAATACTCAAAGCACCATTTTTCAATCTGCGTTTTCGCATTACCTTGGCAATCTTATCTAGAAGCTTTAGCTCTGAGGCGTGATCACCTCCATCACCCATTATGATATCTTGCGCCTCTTCATAGGTGAACCTCCTGTCTGAATGTATTACGCCTTTACCATACCATTCTTTAAACACCTTTCCACTTTCATCCATCTCAAATACTGCAGAAAAAGTGTATTTATCTTCATGAGGACGTAGTGAACAGGCTACATTCGATAATTGTTCAGGAAGCATTGGAATAACTCTGTCAACCAAGTAAACGGAATTAGATCTCTTTACCGCCTCTTTATCCATATGACTGTTTGGCTTTACATAATGACTGACATCAGCGATATGAACACCAATCTCAAGATTCCCGTTTTGTAACCGTTCTATAGAAATAGCGTCATCAAAATCTCTAGCGTCCAAAGGATCAATAGTAACGGTGAGGGTTTTTCTGAAATCTCGACGTCTCTTTATTTCGTCAGAATCTAATTCAATTTTCACATATTCCGCCTCATCGATAACTTCTTGAGGGAATTCTGGTTCTATTCCATGATTATATAAAATAGATAACATTTCTGCATCATTACTGCCCGACGCTCCAAGAACGGTGGACACCTCACCATAGGGAGTATTCGATCCCTTTGGCCATGCGGTTATTTTCGCCAAGACTTTTTGACCGTGCTTGGCACCATTTGTTTTGGATAATGGAATGATGATCTCCGTGCCCATTCTGTGGTTATCAGGTATAAGAATCGCATCTTTTCTGGCTATTCGTAATTCACCAACAAAAAGAACTTTGTCTCGTTTAAGAACCTCAACAACAACGCCTTCATCTCTAGATTTGCCTTCTTTGATTATTTTTATTCTTACCTGATCATTTTGAAGTGCTCTGTTTGTATTTGGAGGAGCAATATAAATATCTCTTTCTTGTCCATCCACAGAAACAAAACCTGCTCCTCTTTGGGTAATGTCTATTTTACCCTCTAAATATTGAGAATTCTGAAGACTTTTNAAGGTAAAATGATTAACTCTTTCGATTGAACCATGTTTTACAAGCATACTNAGCTCATCAAATACATTTTGNCTTGAATTCGGGTCGCGNGCATCAATAACTTGACAAATTTCTTTGTGGGTAAGCTGTTCTCCTTGATTTCGTTCAAAAACCTGAATCAATAAAGGTCTAATNGAATTTCTTTTAAAGCCTTTTTTTGAATGCTTTTTTCTGTTTTTTGACATATGGTAAAAGTAGACAATTAATTGTCAGTGTAGAGAAAATGTAAAAAGGGGAATAGGTTAATGTTTAACGATTACTTTACGCATAATCGACTTCATTCCTGGAATATCAAAAGAAATAATATAAATACCACTTTTAAATGATGATATATCTATCTTTTCAGAAGAAGAAACACTTTTTTGAACTACAAGATTTCCAAGTACATCAACCATCTTCATTTTGGCACCTTGAACACCGTTCATGGAAACCTGTATGAAATCAGACGCAGGATTTGGAGCAATTGATACTGTAATAGGTTCGGCAAGCTCAAGACCTAAAGGATATTCAAACATTAAATCAACAGAGTCAATATAAAGGCTACCATTATAAGAAATGTAATAGCGGTAATGTCCANTTCCGTATGATAAATCTTGAGGATCAATAGTTACTTTTAATTTCCCATACTCTCCTGCCCCAACAGAAAAAGAACCTGATGTTGGCGTTGTCCATGGATTTCCATTCATTTGACTAGAAGAATAACAAGTACCTCCAAAGGGATCTGTAGAATGACCCCAACACAAATTATCAGTCCATTCTGATGGCACATCCACCTGATATCGGGTTACTCTCCAAGTAGCTGCCGAACCTTCATTATTAATGTCAAAAGAAATATCAACCGGATCTGCAGAGGAAACAGTTTCGAAATGTGTGCCCCCTGATATTACGTCAGAGCTGCCATTTATATTTATTGATGTTTGCGATGTAACCATAAATGGTATTAGCAAAAAGGATAATATGTATAGTTTTTTCATAATGTATTAACAAATATAAGTTTAATATATAAAATCACAAAATTTGAACAAATTCAGTGCCAAATACCAAACATTGTATTTTTGTTTACTTTTGGATTGGCATTCTATTTGCTAAGTATCAAATAAATATTAAAATATGAAATTATCCATTATCACATTATTTTGCTTTCTAGTTGGTTTTTCTTTTGGTCAAGAAGAGGCTGAGAAGAACATGAAAAAACTACCCTCTGTTGTTCTAAAAAACCTTAAAGGAAAATCTGTCAATACCTCAGAAATGGGCTTTGAAGGACCCGTAGTTATTAGCTTTTGGGCTACTTGGTGTTCTCCATGTAAAAAAGAGTTGAACACAATTCATGATTTATACCCAGATTGGCAAGATGAAACTGGTGTGACCTTAGTTGCGGTATCTATTGATGATGAAAAAACCAAAGCACGTGTTTCTCCTTATGCCAATGCAAAGGCTTGGGATTATGAAATCCTTTTAGATCCAAATGGTGACTTTAAACGTGCCATGGGTGTAAATAATGTACCTCATACGTTTCTAATTGATAGTGAAGGAAATATTGTATATTCACACAACAATTATGCGCCAGGTGATGAAGATGAGCTATATGAGCACATACTTGAGCTAGGCTCCAAATGATGTTTGCATGAAAATAAAGTTATTTCTTTTAGCTCCCTTCGTTTTGGGGGCTTNTTTTTTGTTTGCACAAGGAACTATAAGTGGGAACGCAGAAAGCACCTTCCAATATCTAAACGAAGACACCGTAATTGGAGCGAATCAGCCCCCCTCAAAGGGCTTAATCAATTCATACATGAATGTCTTTTACACCAATGGAAACTTCAAGGCGGGGATGAGGCTCGAGTCATACCTTCCCAGAATTCAAGGATATCCAAACAGGTTTGACGGAACAGGTTTAGGAATGCGTTATGTTGGATATGAAAATGATTTTGTGGATGTTACTTTGGGTTCATTTTATGAACAATTTGGTGCAGGGCTATCTTTAAGAGCATATGAAGACAGAGCTTTGGGTTATGACAACTTACTCGATGGTGCTCGAATCATTGTAAAACCGAGAAAAGGAATTGTATTAAAAGGGGTTTACGGATATCAAAGGTTATCCTTTCAAGAAGGACGAATTGTACATGGTGCAGGAATTGTACGGGGAACGGACGCAGAATTTCACTTGAATGAGATTTTTAAAAAAATGGAAACCTCTTCTCTTGATTTAACACTCGGAGCGTCTTTTGTAAGTAAATATCAAAAAGACGATAACTCAACACTTGTTCTACCTGAAAATGTGGTCCTATGGCGGAAGAATCAAAATGCTTTACAAGAATATTTATTTTGACGGAGAGTACATCCAAAAAGAACAAGACCCTAGTAATGACAATGGTAACATCTACAATTATGGCCACGCAAGTGTTTTTAATTTAAGTTATACTCAAAAAGGATTAGGTATATTGATTTCGGGAAAATCAGTTGACAACATGAGCTATCGTTCTGATAGAACAAAAGACTTACAGGATGTATTTATCAATTACCTTCCTGCATTGAACAAAACGCATACTTATAATCTTGTGGCTACACTTTACCCGTATGCAACACAACCCGTCGGAGAAGTCGCTTTTCAGGCAGATGTGATGTACACTTTTTTAAGAAAAACCAAGCTTGGTGGTAAATATGGAACTACAATTGGTTTTAATTATTCCACAACTTATGAGCCAAAAAAAACATACAATTCGAACTACCCCTCTGACTCTACAGGAATCGCCTACAAATCGACTCCTTTTGTAATGAGTGATAGCCTATATTGGCAGGATATTAATTTTAATATTTCTAAAAAATTTAACAAAAAATTCTCTGGGATATTGAGCTATTATAATATTCAAATCAATAATGATGTAGCAAAAATATCCAATGATGCACAAGGTGTTATTAATGCCCATATTGGTGTAGTTGAAATGCTCTTTAAATTAAAACCAAAACATTCCATTCGAACGGAAATTCAAGGACTATTCGTTCAAGAGAAGGATGGAGTGATTAATGATAAGGGGAATTGGTTTACAGCACTTATTGAATACACCATTTCACCGAATTATTTTTTCAGCTTTATGAATCAATACAATTATGGGAATCCCGACAAAACCAAGCGTGTAAATTACCCAATTATGACTTGTGGTTACATTAAAGGTTCTACTAGATTTACTGTTTCATATGGCCGACAAAGAGCTGGCTTGTTCTGTGTTGGAGGGGTTTGTCGATTTGTCCCTGCCAATAATGGCCTCACCTTAAGTTTTACACAAAGTTTTTAATATGCGTTTATTTCTATTTATCTTTCTTTTTGGGTTTCTGATTTCCTCTTGCGATCATGTAAAAAACCCATACCCTGCTGAAGTAAATCTTGAATTAGACACCAATTTATATCCGGGTTTATGGTCTGACTATGAAAATAATGAATGGCCGACTTTTTCACAAAATACAAACACCAGTAAAAACGTCCTGATAGAGGATTTTACAGGACATAAATGTGTGTTCTGTCCTGCTGCTGCTGAGCTTGCTCATCAATTACATGAGGCAAATCCTTCAAGGGTGTTCACTGCATCAATGCATGCAGGTCCTGATGGGGTTGGTGATTTCCAGACCGTTTCTCCTCCAGACTATCCCCTAGACTTTACGAACCCTGAAGGTGTTGAAATCGGTATATATTTCGGAGAAAATGATGGTGGCTTTCCTGGAAACCCTCGCGGAACCGTGAATCGATTTAACAATGGTACTGTTTTTCAAAGTCCAACGCAATGGACCAGTATGGTTAGTGATCAATTGAATTCAACTAATCTGAAAGTGAATATTCAATCCTCTCTCAATTATTATCCAGAAACAAAAGGTGCTTTTTTACATGTTGAATTAGACCCTATTGATCAAGGTGTAACTTCGAAGCTCGGCATTGCCGTTTACTTGATTGAAGACTCCTTGGTTGGCGATCAAAAAATGAGCGACAATTCCCATAATTCTAGCTATACCCATAGAGATATTCACCGAGGAAATTTAAACGAAATGGCTTTTGGCCGACCAGTCTCGAGTGATGATTTAATTGGAGAAAATTATTATATAAATTATAGCTTCAACGTTCCAAATCAATTGGACGGACAGTATAATGCCTCTAATATGCATTTATTGGTATACGCATTCAATACAGAAACTTGGGAAATCTACCAGGTGGTTAAACAGAAAATCAACCCTTAACGGAGTTTAACTATTTTTTAACGTTTGAGGTCGGGTTTCTTTCTTTTTTGTTTTTTTAAAAGCATATATTTGAGTAGATATAATTACTATGGCTCTTAGACAACAATTTTCTCAAAAGCTCGAACAAAGACTGTCTCCTCAACAGATTCAGCTAATGAAGCTATTGCAAGTCCCCACTATGGAGCTAGACCAACGAATCAAACAGGAGATTGAAGAAAACCCTGCCCTTGAGGAAGGGAAAGAACTTGATGATGATGATTTTTCTAACGAAGATTCCTTTGAAGAAGGTGAAGGAGAGGAGTTTGATATCTCTGATTATCTTGATGATGATGTGGCGGATTATAAAACCAAATCAAGTAATCATTCTAAAGATGATGATGATAAAGTAATCCCCTTTTCAGGGGGTCATACATTTAGAGAAAAGCTATCTGAACAGCTTCAGCTTTTTCGTTTAGATGACAACCAAAAAATCGTTGCAAGCATCCTTATCGGAAACCTTGATGAAGCAGGTTATTTAAATAGAGACATTGAGGCAATTGTTGACGATCTCGCATTTTCTATGAACATCCAAACCACAGAGGAAGAGGTNGTTGAAGTATTAAAAATGATACAAGATCTAGATCCCGCTGGAATTGGAGCAAGGGATCTTCAGGAATGCCTATTGATTCAAATTAACAGAAAACAAGACGGAAATATTTCTAGATATACGGCAAAAAAAATCTTAGAGAATCATTTTGAAGAATTTACAAAAAAACATTACGATAAAATTTCAAAAAAACTAGAGATAAACGATGAAGACCTGAAAGAGGCGATAGAGGAAATTCTTAAATTAAATCCAAAACCTGGTGGCTCATCAAAAGGATCAAGTAAAAATTTCCAACAAATCATTCCAGATTTTATTATATCTGAAAATGAGGGGAGATTAGAGCTCTTATTGAATTCTCGAAATGCTCCAGAATTACGAATTAGTAGAGAATATGAAACCATGCTACGTTCTTATTCTGAGGGTGCAAAAACCTCAAAATCAGAAAAAGATGCCGTGACCTTCGTTAAACAAAAACTTGATAACGCCAAATGGTTCATAGATGCTATCAGACAAAGACAGCATACTTTATTAATGACAATGACCGCAATTATGCAATACCAAGAGCAGTACTTTATCTCTGGTGATGAAACCAAGCTAAAGCCCATGATCTTAAAAGATATTGCAGACATCGTTAACCTGGACATCTCAACGGTTTCTCGTGTTGCTAATAGTAAATTTGTTCAAACTCACTTTGGAATTTATTCTTTGAAGTATTTTTTCTCTGAATCATTATCTACAGAAAGTGGAGAAGAGGTTTCTACACGAGAAGTGAAAAAAATATTATCTGTTGCCGTTGATTCAGAAAACAAAAAATCACCCCTTACTGACGAAAAACTCATGAACTTATTAAGGGATCAAGGATATAATATTGCAAGAAGAACTGTCGCCAAATACAGAGAACAGCTTAATATACCTGTAGCCAGGATGAGAAAAGAATTATGATCATTCGACTTGGAAATTTCATTTCTTGGTTATTCTTGCCCTTGTTTATTCCGGTCATTGCATTGGCTCTAACCTTGTATATCCCTTCGGAAGAGAAAAACCTAAGTCATCCCTCTTTATATCTATTAGATAAAGATTTTAAAGATCAAATTATTTTTCTATTCTTTGTTTTCGGTACACTTGCTCCTGGTATTTCATTTCTTTTAATGTTCAGAAGAAAACTCATATCAACCCTTGAAATGGATAACCGAACTGAAAGAACTGTTCCATTACTTATCGTTTTTTCTTATTGCCTCATACTCTTTCTCTTGTTCTTTATAAAAGCACCTGACGGAGTATTGCCCATATACATTTACGCGATACCTTTATCTGGAACTATATTGTCTTTGGTTTTTTTACTAATAAATAATTGGACAAAAATTTCTTTGCACGCAGCTGGAGGAGGTATGATAACAGGTTACTTATGTGCCTTTTCGGCACAACAAATTACTTTTAATTATTTGTTGATTCTATTCTGTTTTTTGATTTCAGGATTAATCATGTCTGCTCGACTCGCACTGAACAAACACACACCATTTCAGGTATATTTGGGTTGGATTTTAGCTTTCGTTATTACATTCTACTGCAATTTCTATTATCCTTTTAACCTATTCTAAGAGTTTATTGATCCACTCCAACTCATAATTAAAGACTTCCTCTTGTTCCGGTTCATTATGTAGCTCATGATAGAGTCCATTCCAAAGCTTTAATTTGACATTCTCTTTGGCATTTGTAGCAAAAGCCCTACTTCCCTCTGGAGAAGTGAGGCGATCATCAGAACCATGCATTATGAGCAACGGTATGTTTATTTCTCCAGCATGATCAATTGCATATTGACCTGCAAAATGGACATTCACAAAAAATGCTGAAGTAATCCTATCATGAACCAACTCATCATCCTCGTATTTGCGAATCACCTCTTGGTTTCTAGAAAGTGCGTCTAATTCCAGCTCTGTCGGTTGAGATAACGATGGCCAAATATTCGCACTTAATTTCGCTAAAATTATTTTCCATTTAGGAGGCTCAAATCCCAATCGCAAATAAGGCCCCGTAACCATAGCCCCCTTTAATTCATTTGGTTTTCTCAGTAAAAAATTCAGTACTAAGTTGCCTCCCATACTGTGTCCGAATAGAAAAATAGGAAGACTTGGATAATCGGCTTTTATTTTTAAATATACCCGTTCCATGTCATCCATTAAATGACCATAACTAGGGGTATGGCCTCTTTTTCCCTGCGAACACCCATGGCCGCGAATGTCAAATGCGATTACAGTAAATCCTTCTTTCGAAAAAAAATTCGCCATGTGCCCATATCTGTTGGCGTGTTCCCCCATTCCATGGGTAATCAAGACCAAGCCTTTTTCACTTTTTAATTGATTTGAGAAAATCGAAATTTTTAAATTATCAAGGGATGTTATGGAGGAATACTCTTTCATGTTTTGATTTGAAATATTAAGATACTAATTAGTTAGTTAGTGCTACAATTAAATCCTAAAACTATTTATTAAGTACTCAAGTATAGCTTGTTACTAGTGGAGTGAAAGAACAAAAAAATTAGTTAATGTCATTTTTACACTTATTTATTATATCTTCGTTTTCTAAACTACAACTCTTGACTAGGCTACTTTTAACAATATTCATTGGATTATTGGGCTATATAAATCTGTACGCTCAAAGTATAAATTTTAACGGAATTCCTTTGTTCGAAATCACATCTTCTGATTTTGTATGCGTTCCAGGAGCATACAATACGATCGGGACTGCATCAACATCGGGAAATTGCATAAACATGACCTCAGGAGGCTTTGAAGCAGGAGCGGTTTGGGTTTGTGATGGTATCGATCTTAATCAAAACTTTAAAGTTTCGTTTAACGCGAATTTCGGAAATAATATTTCGACAGGAGATGGAATTGCATTTCTACTTCAACAAGAAGCCCTTCCAAATATAATTGGAGGAAGAGGTGGTGGATTAGGTTATGCGGTGGGTGATGGTGTAGGATGCCAAAGTGGTGCTTGCCCAATTGANCCTTCAGTTGCTGTTGAATTTGACACTTATGATGGATCAGCCTGGCTAGACAACGATCTTNCTTGTAATCACATGTCTATTCAAGTAGATGGNTCTACTGGCGCAGGCGCAACTATTGAAGGNCCTTNTTGTTTGATCCCAAGTGGAACAAGCGTGTTAGATGGTCTNGATCATGAAATTTGTNTCACCTGGGAACCGAATGTCCTTGAATATAAAATTTACTTCGATGGAGTTCAGATAGGCGAATTTAATGGTGACATACGAACATACTTTCCAAACCCAACCGATGTTTGGTGGGGGTTTACAGCAGCTAGTGGAGGAGCTCCTCAAAATCAATCTGTCTGCAACGTTGTTATGGAAACCAATATTTCAAACCCTACTTGTATTTGTAGCTCATCCATTTCTACGTCCACGAATTCTTTCCCATCTACTTGTAATGGTAATGATGGAAGCTTTTTAATCGGTAGTCTAGAACCCAATTCGACTTATGATTTTTCATATGACCTTGATGGATTTACCGTTGGTCCATTTGCGATTACGACAGATGCATTTGGTAATTATCTTCTTTCTAGTCTAGGGGCGGGAACTTATACTAATTTCACGGCAGATCTATTGGGTTGTATTGTTGTTTCTGCAGGACCGGTTTTACTCATTGAGCCTGATCCGCCAATTCTCGTAATAACAGACCCGCCTGCACGTTGCGAACCAGGGAGCATTGATCTAACTGATCCCTCAATAACTGACGGTTCGTCAGGTGGGGGTTCTCTTACATATTGGGTTGATGCCTTGGCCACAAACCCTGTACCCGATCCAACTAGTGTTACTGCAAGTGGAACGTATTATATTCAATCGGACAACGGATGTACAGATATACAACCTGTGAATGTAATTGTTGACCCAGCACCAATGGTTAACTCCCCACTTCCATGGGAAGCTATTATTTGTAGTGGAGGGTCTTTCAGTTTCAGTCCAAGTGCCGATATTCCTGGTACCACATTTTCTTGGTTTACATCACCTTCATCCCCTAACCTAAGTGGATTCAGTTCAAACGGGAGTGGTTCAATCAATGAAATTATTTCAAATTCAGGCAATACATCTGAAACAGTAATTTATACTCTTTCATCTGTAGGCCCAGCTCCGTCATTTTGTACGGGATCATCCTTTGATTTTATGCTTACCATTTCGCCGGCAACTAATCCAGGGATTGAAAACTATTCGGGGTGTTCTGGTGATGGTTATTCTGTTTTAGTGAATGGTGTAACCTATAATGAATCCAATCCCTCGGGAACAGAAGTCCTATCCAATGCGAATGGATGTGACAGCACCGTAACTATTGATCTCACTTTCAATTCCAGTGTTACCGGTTCAGAAGCTTATACAGGATGTCTTGGGGATGGATATTC
>JGI20155J14468_10002495_pt1 | contig 13528 bp, 8 predicted proteins | sample COG_05_FD_14468 | JGI IMG/M metagenome (IMG submission 14468) | reverse complement strand
TTAAATATTGCTACTAAAACTAAATTAGGTGGTGTTAAAATTGGTTCTAATATTGATTTAACAAATGGAACTATTTCTGTTCCTATAGCAAATAATACTGATTTTGGTCTTGTTAAAGCAGGTACTAATATATCAATTGTTAATGGTGTTATTTCAACTAAAAATTCATATTTTAGTAAATCTGGAAATATGACTATTACTTATGACGGTTATATTGAATGTAATGATGTTACTGTAAATAATGGATCTTTAAGTACTTATATTAATATTATAGATAATATTACAATTGTTGACACTGAGGGTGAAAAAAAATTAAATTACACAAATTTAAAAGTACCGTCTAATAATTCTGGATATTTAAAATATAGTGATAGTAGTTGGATAATAGATCCTATAATTCCAGTTGATGGTTCAACAACATATGAGTATACCAGTATAAAAAAACCATCATCATTATCATCAGGATTATTAAAATATGATAATAATATTAATAGTTGGATAATTAGTAAAGATGAAGATAATAAGAATAATATAATAGATTTATATTTATATGATAAAAATAAAATTTTATTGGAGATAGAATATAGTATTAATAATTACGATTGGTATGAAATATATCAGGGTGGATTTATCGATTTAACTTTTCAATCTGAAGCAGCAGTTAGTTTATATTTAAGAATAAAACGATGTAGTTTAACAACAGTTTATAAAAAGCATCAAAAATTTATTGAATATCAATATAATTATGATGTATGGGCTAATTCAATACATACAATTACATGTAAAATAATAAATAGTGCTAAATATGAACTTAAAAATGTAACAACTATTATTAATAATGGATATGAATATTTAAATTATATAAATTTGAATTTCGCAGCAAATACTATATATTTTACTTCAATAGAACTATCTATTACTTATAACGATGAAGTTTTTACTAATTTACAGGATATAGTATGTTTATCTTTTTTTTTAAGAAAAATAGAAAATTAAAATAGTATTTGAAAATGTTAAATTTTTAAAAAAAAATATGAAAAATGACAGTTAATAACAAATTAGATTACAATGGTCAAATTTACTACAGTCACAGAAGAGTCTTATATTATTGCTAAAAATAGATTTAAAAAAATAGAATTAATTATTATTAAAGAAAATAAGACAAAACAGTTTGAAGTTTTAGTTTCAAAAATTTCAAAAAGAAGAAGATAAATTAGTAATAAATAAAATAACAGTTGAGTCTTTTATTTTATTATAATAAATTCAATTAAAATTTATGTATTTTAATATACTATATAAATATAATGAATGATGTTTTTATATTTTTAAATTTAATATTTATAATAATAACATGTATTATAAATTTACTTATTTATAATAAATTAAATAAATATTTTAAAATAATTGAATTTAAATTAGAAAATAATATAAGTAGAACATATAGTAATAACAGTAATAACAGTAATAACAGTAATGATAGTAATAAAAATATAACATGTTCCGATGATATAATTTATAGAAAAAAAAATATAATAAACAAAATATTAGTAGTGGAACTTTATTTGATACTTTTAATATAAAAAAAAATAAAGAATCAAAATTAAAAAGTTTAATGAATTAATCTTTAGATTTTTTTCCACATTTTGTATCATTTACAGTTGCAATTAATTCATTAATTTGATCATCATTTTCTGCTCTAATCTTGGAACAATGTTGAGAAGTATCAAAATCAATTTTATTTGGTATAATTTCTGTATTTATTGAATGTGTTTTTCTAAATATATTCCAAGATCCATTTTTATATTTTAAAATATATGTAAATTTATAGTATTTTATATCAGTATTAATAATCTTATAATATTCAATTTTAACTATATTTCCGGAATCTGAATAATTAATTTTACTAAACCCATATGAATCATGAACATACATATCAGTAACTTTAATATCATCATCTAAGTTTGAAGATAATTTAATTGGATCAGGATTATCAACATATGGATAAATTTTATCTTTAGAAGCCCCTCCAGTACCACATATAATCATACAAATATTTGAAGATAATTTACATAATTGAAAATTATGAATATCTGCACATAAGTAAATGCTTTTATATTTATTAAAAATATATAAAAAATCATTAATTGCATTAACTTTAATCTGATCTACTTTTTTTTTAAAATATAAATCTGAAACATTATTTATTTGAATTTTTTCTTTTTTTGAAAGTTTTTCTTTTTTTTTTTTTAAACCAAAGAAAGGGTGATGTGCAACAATAAATAATAATTTAATTTTGTGTTGAATAGATTCTAATTTCTCTGAAACTAATTCTCTATATTTATTAATTGCTTTAACATTTTTAGCTTCAAAAATATTTGTATTTAAATATAAAAAATATATGCCTTCGTTTTTTTGTATAATTTCTGGTTCACAAACATATAAATGAATTTTATTATTATAATAATGATATATATTTTTAATTTCTTGTGTATCTTTTATTTGTTTATCAATAATATCATCTGATAATATTTTTTTTATAATATTATTTTGAACTTTAACCATACAACCTAATTGATGACATTGATTTGAATCATAAAAATTATCCAAATTTTCTGGATTTATATCATGATTACCTAATACAATATTAATATTTTTTGATATTTCAAATAATTTACGATATCCGGTTTCTAAAACATGTAATGGATAAAACTTAACATTTGACTCAATTGTTGATGATAAATAACTTTTTTTATATGTTTTTTTAATTAATTCTTCAGAACGTATTTTAGATAAAATTTGTTTTTTTTTCTTATGACTATACCAATTATCCCCAGCTAAAATAATTGGTTGGTTTAAATATAATTTTTTTAATAATGCTAAAACAACATTTCTATTTAATATTTTATCTTTTTTTGAACAATTAATATTATTCCAACAACCAAAAAAGATAAAACTATTTGAATTACTTAAAGAACTTGAACTTGACATTTATTAAATAAAATAAAATAAAATTAAATTAAATTTTTAATAATTAATTCTTTTAAATATATTTCATAATTAACTAAATCAATAATTTCGATTCCAAATGAAATTAATTTATTTTGTTTTAAATTAAATATATTTATTTCATCTTGTATTGTTACATATTTTTGTTTTTCTATTAAAAAATAACCTATATCAGGTGTTGATAAATATGTAATAAATATATAAATTTTATCTTCATTTTTAGATAATTCTTTATTAATATCAGTTACATATTTTAAATCATGTAATTTAAAAATATTTATTTCATTTATAATATCTATTATTTTTTTTTGAATAATTTTTGAAATTTTCATTTTATCAATAATTATTTTATAAAGATCTTTGGATTGACGTTTATTTAAATTTTTATCTTTTATAAAATCATTTCTTAATTCTTTGTAAATTTTTTTAATTTTTTCTTTTTCACATTCATAGATATACATTATTTTAAATAATATATATTTATCATTTTTATATTATTAAACAAATACATTTATAAAAAATGATAATATATTATCATATATAATATATATGATATCTATTGCTTCTAAAAAATTTAAAATTGTTAATATTATATTAAATAAATCTATATTTAATGAAAATATAATTAATATTATACTGAATTTTTATTGGATTATTTTAGATAATAAAAATAAAATTCTATTAAATTGGATTAACATTAATAATTTAAATTTTAATTATTTATCATATAATAAAAATGCAATTAATTTATTAGAAAATAATTTTGATAAAATTAATTGGAGATATTTATCTGGTAATAAAAATGCTATAAAATTATTAGAAAAAAGAGTTAAATTTGAAAATAATTTATCTAAAATTGAATATAATAATTTATCTAATAATAATAAAATTAATTGGAATTTATTGTCAAATAATGAAAATGCTATAAATATTATTAAAAAAAATTTAAAAAAAATTGATTGGAATACTTTATCATTAAATAAAAATATTATGTTTTTATTACAAAAAAAAAAAATTAATTGGAGATTGATATCTAAAAATAAAAATGCTATTAATTTAATAAAAAATAATTTAAAAAAAATAGATTGGTATTTATTATCTAAAAATAAAAATGCTATTTCTATTCTTAAAAATAATTTAAATAAAATTAATTTTAATAGTATTTCTTTAAATAAAAATGCTATTTCTATTATTGAAAAAAATTTAGATAAAATTGATTGGAATTATTTATCTGAAAATAAAAATGCTATTCATATTCTTGAAAAAAATTTAGATAAAATTAATTGGAATTTTTTATCTGAAAATAAAAATGCTATTCATATTCTTGAAAAAAATTTAGATAAAATTGATTGGAATAATTTATCTTTAAATAAAAATGCTATTCATATTCTTAAAGAAAATAAAGATAAAATTGATTGGTTTAATTTATCTTTAAATCCATCAATTTTTGAAAATGAAGCTATGCCTAAAATATTATAAAAATGATATAATATTAAAATAATTTTTAATACAAAATGTTTATAACTAACTATAACAATAATCAAATTAAACCTATTTTAAATGAAATTAAACATTATAATATAATCAAAAAATATATTGAATATATTAAAATTCAAGATAATAATAAAATTAATGATATATTATGGGAATTATATCATGGATATTGTTATTATAATTCTTATAATCATAATAATATACCTTATCATAAAAATTTTGAAGAAATTAAAAATGAAATAGATAATCATAATAACACAATAAATATTTGTAAAAAATATCTAATGTTACTTAATATTGATATGATTGAATATATTTTTGAAAATTTTATATAAAATCTACTAAATAAAAAGTTAATTCTTCATTTCTACATATATTTCTTGCATAATGTCTACATTTACATTCACATTTATTTTTATTTATTTTTTTATTATTTTTTACTTCATTTACTAAATCACATCTATATGGTTTATTATTTTGATGTCTTAAACAACAATTACATTCATTTAAATAATTTAACATTTCTTGTTTTGAAGAATTAAAAGACATATCATATAATTTTTCAATATCTAACATATTATATATTTTCAATATTAAACATATTATATTTTTCTTGTATGATCATTTTTTTATATATAAAAAAATATATTTAAAAAATATATAAAAAATGATATATTTTTTATTATTATAATATATATAATATTTAAATGAATTTAATTAGACAAACTGGATTATAGAATAGAATTTAGAGAAAACAATCTGTTAAGAACCAATCATGGGGAATCGCTGTATTTCTATTTTACCATAGTAGTCGTTTATTTAAATATTATTTATAAAAAAATATAAAAATACAAAAAAGGTTAAAACTTTTATTTTTTATAACATTTCTTTTTCTTTTCTTATAAAATTTCCATTTTTTCTATAACATGAATAACAACCATCACATAATTTTTTTCCAATTAATTTTATCCAATTTTTATTTCCCGCTTTTGTATTTTTATTAATTATTCTAAATTTTATATTATTTTTATCAAAATGTTTAAATTGTTTAAAATTATTATTATTTATACTATTATAATTATAACATTCCGTAAAACTACAATTATATTCTTTAAAATCATTATCATTATTATAATTTGTAATATTATTAATATCAATTAAATAATCATGATCATAATCAAATATTTGATAATCAATTAAACTATCCATAACATATTAATGTATATAATTTTATCATTTTTTAATTATAATTAATTTTTAAATTTAAATTAGGAATACTATCATACTTATCTTCTTCTGGATTATCACTTATTTCTAATCCATTTATTTTTATTCTTTGTTTATAATTGTTTGTTTTCTCACTCCATTGTGTTCCTCTTGAACCAGGTTCTTCATCAACTGCTTCTTCATTTATCGGACTTTTAATTTTAATTTCAGAAACTTCCCAATATTTAATATAAAAATAGTTATTACGTATTCTATCATATCCCCTTAAACCGTCATTAAAATCATATCTTCCTTTATAAAAAGAAACACTTTCTACTTTATTTACTGACATTGCTTCTTTAATTTGAAAAAATCTGTCGTTTTTTTTAAATATATTTCCTTCTATATTATCATAAAGATGTGGCTTACCGTCAAAGTTATAATTTCCTGTTGGAAGATTTATATAATTATGATAACCATTTAATTCAAAAGAAGTAAATTTAGCTTCCCTATAATTAATAAAAATTGATAACATAGTATTATTAATATATCTACCAAAATTATGTGTTACTGCATAAGTTCCTTTAACTTGAGTTAAAAAATCAAAATTATAACTTGAATAATCCTTCACTTCTATATACCCATTTTTTGATTTTTCTTCTTGATAATCGGATCCTATATTACCATCACCTCCTATGTATAATTTATTTGTATTATTAAAATTTATATTAAAATTTAATAAATTAATAATAGCATTTTTTTTAATAATATTTATTATTCTACCACCTTTTCCTACTTCTCCTATAGTTCCTTGTATATTTCTTCCAGGTATACCATTTCCTGCAGAACCATATATACTTATATTTTTAGAAAATTCTAAAGTTAAATATTTTAACTTTGTATATATTGTTAATAATTTATCTAAATTAATTTCAATTGGTTCTTTTCCATCCATTCCATCCATTCCATCCATTCCATCTTTTTGATCATTATTTAATATATATATATCATATTTTTGATCATAATCTGTGTCTATTTTAATTTTTAAATTTATTGTAATATTAGAATAAATATTACAATTATTATAATTAAATAAATTTATTATATTATTAGTTAAAGGAGTTGGAGTTGTATCTAAATTTGTTGTTAATTTAATTTCTATTATTTCTTGATATAAATATGATGTATTTAGCACATTTGAATTTAAATTAAAAGAATTATCGTTATCAATGAAACCAATAGTATTAGTAATATTAGTATTAGAATAATATAATTTTATTTTATTTTGACTTAAGTTTGGTTCATTAATAATATCAACATTAACACTGCCTTCATGATCAATTAAAACTTGATTAAAAATATAAGTATCAAAATTTAATATTAAATTTTGAATATCAATATAATTTTCAATATTTATATTAATATCAAAATTTATTTGTAAATCAATTGTTCTTGTTATATTATTATTATTTATTTCTGTTTCTAAATAATCATTTTTAATTTCATAAATTTTATAGTTTTTATTCATATTGTCATCATTATTAGAATAAGTTATTGAATTATTTTTTTCATCATTATTTGTAATTTTTAAATTCAAATAATTTATAAGTAAATTAAAATTAATATTTAAAGTTAATTTTTTAAAATTAACTTGTTTTTCTTTAATATCAATTATTAAATTATTATCTAATTTTAATTTATAAACAGTATTATCATTTAATATATATAAACTACTTAAATCTTTTTTAATTGTTAAACTATCAAAATCTGTTAAATCTAATGTATTTTCTTCATTAAATTCGTTAATATAAACAGGGAATGTATTAATTTTTAATTCAGAATTAGTATTTCTATAATACAATATTTCTTCTAACGTATTACCTGTTAAATCTAATTTAAATAAATTTAAATAAAAATCATTATTCTCATCATATTTTGTATTTAAAAATATTATTTCATAATTATTATTATCTTTATTAATCAATATATTTGTATGTTTTTCAAAGACTACTTTATTTTGATTTTGATTAATATCATTTAAAATATTAGAAAAATTACTATTATAAATAGTATCAATTAAATTAGATGTTAAGTCATTTTTAAAAAATGAATATTGTTTAATTTCATAAGTATTAGTTATAGATATATAAGTATTATAATCAATAATATTAAAATAAAAATTACTTACACTATTTTGTGAATAATTACTAAAATAATCTAAATGATATAAACCGGGATAATTAAAATATAAATTACAATTATTGAATTTGTATTGGTATTCAATATGTTCTGATAATGTATCTAATTGTAAAGTTAAATTATTTGTCTTTTTATATATTTTTTTAAAAAACTCAAAATCATTATATAATGTTAAAATATTTAAATTTAAATTAAATTCATTAATTTTATCTTTTAGTTCTATATCTTTGATATTATCATAATATTCTTGTTTTATTAAAGTAATATCTATATCAGTTAAAATAAATCTAAAAAAATATATTTCTTTTAAAAAACACCTATTATTATCAATTAAATGTAAAGTTATTTCAAAACAATTATCATCATCATCATCATTTTTTAAATTTATAATATTTAACTCTGATTTATATATTGTATTAGTAAATAGTTGAATAAAATTTGAAGTTGTTTCTAAACTATTTAAAGTACATAATTGAAAATCATAGTTTAATGTTATATCTTGAAAATCAATATTATTATCATTATTATTAATAAACTTAAATAATTTTATTAATTTATTATTTTTTAAAGAAATTAAAGGTATAATTATTTTATTATGATCCTTATCCTTAACTAAATATAATGAAAATATTAAAGTATCTCCAATTAATTTTGATATAACATTTTTTAAATTATTATCATTTAAATCATTTTTATTAGATAAATTAAATTTTTTATCATTAATTACAAATATATTAGTATATATTAATTTAAATTCTGGATTATCAAAACAATTAAATCTTAAATTCAGATCTTTATGATAATATAATTGATAATTATAATCAGGAGAACCAGGACTTAATTTATCATCTTTATATATTTTAGTAATTTGACTATTTACTATTTTATAAATAGGATTTATTCTTAAATTTCTTTTATCTGGAATTAAATATTCATTTAAATTAACTTTTTCTAAAAGATCAAATATAAAATATTCTTTATTTAAAATAGGTTCTACAGTATTATAAATAGTATCAATTAAATAAATTTTAATATCTAAAATATTATCAAATTTGTTCTTATTATCATAAATTAATAAATATCGATTATCATCACCAATATTAAGTTTAGTCATATTTTTTAAATTAATATTAAAATTATCAATTTTAAGTTTACTTTCTATAAGTCTATCATTATCAATATTACCAGATGAAATATATTTATTAATTGTAAAATTATCACTATTTTTTGTTTCTTTGAAATTACTAAATTTAATATTATTAATTGGTTTAAATAAACTATTATTAAAATAAAGTAAATATAATTTATTTTTATTATTATCATTAATTATAAAATATCCTTTTGGATGTTGAATAATATAATTTGGTTTAATAAATGAAATATCATTAATACGTTTTGTATTATAAGTATAAGGTTCAGTAAGTTTTGTATATTTAATACAATTATTATTAGTATCACATATAAATAAGTATTCATCATTATTTGATATTGAAATATATTGTGGATTATTTAAAATAACTTCATTTCCTTGAATACTATTATTATTATTAATAGATGGTAAATCTCCTTTTATATTTTGTTGTCCAACAATTGTTTCTGTTTTACCATAATTATTTCCAGATAAATAAACTAATCTAATACAATTATTATTTGTATCAGCAATATATAATAAACTATTATCTTTATTAATTGCAATACTTTTTGGATTATTAAATCTAACTTTATTTGGATCAGTATTATCTTTATGTTTAAACTCTGCTTGAAATTTATATTGATTTATCCATTCATTATCATCATCTAATATTGGACCTGTTATAATAGATATTGTATTTGTTAAAAATTCAATTTCTTTTATTGATCCATTAAATGAATCAATAAAAATTATATTATTATCATTCTTAATAACTAAATCTGTTGGTCTATATATTCTTGATATATATTTATTTAATAATTGATTATAAATTGAAATATTACCAGCAATATTAAAAGTTCCTGCTATAATATATAAATAATTATTTTTTAAAGTAAGTAATTTTATTGTATTATTATAATAATCTGATAATATTAAATAATTATTATCTTTACTTAATTTCATATTAAATATAAATTCATTATCATCATTATTAAAATCTATATAATATATTATTTTTTGATCAGTAAATAATATATTATTATTTTCTTCTTCATAAAAAAATCTATATATTTCATATCCTGTATTAAAATATACTATATTTCTACTATAATCAAATACAATATTTAATATATTTTCTAATGGTTTAGTAATTGTTGTTATTATAAAATTATTATCAATATTAAATTGATTAAATTTTGGAATATTTTCATTAATTAAAATATTATAATTTATTTTAAAAATTTTTAAATTTGTAACGTTTTTATTTATGTTAATTTTTTTAGTAATTGAAGTATTATTAGTTATAAAACCATAATATTTTCCTAAATTTTTATCAATATCATTATTAATTATTGTATTATTATTATTATTATCTATTAAAAAAATGGCATTTCTAATTTTTTCTGAATTAAAAGTAGTAATTAAATCTTTAAACTTAATAAAATTTTTACCTATTTTTCTTTGAAAATATAAATTTGTTGGTTTTGTTGAATCCGTTAATTTTTTTTTAAACTCATCTAATTCAGAAATATCAAGATTTAATATATTTTCTATATTTTGAATATTTAGTGTATTGGTTGATATTTTAGTTGGTGATATTATTTGATAAAATGTATTTGGATCATTGGTATTAAAAATATATATATTATAACTATCATAATTATTTTTACTAAATTCTGTAATTTGATATTCAGTAATTTCATATTGAATAATTTTATCATCATAATATGTTGTTTTAGCTTCTTTATAAATTCTATAATTATCATCAGATATATTATGAAAAGAACTAACATAAAAATTTTGATTAGTTGATTTTTTTTCTATATTTTTAATTAGTTCAGTATTAATATTTTCAATATATTTGTATTTTATTGTTTTATCATTATCATATTTTATTTTAAAATCATATATTCCAAATATTACATGACTATCTAAATTATTTTGTATATTTATTTTAATATTAGAACATGTATTAATTGGATATTCAATATTTTTAAATTCAAATTGAGAACTTCCAAAAATTTCTCTTTTATGATGTTCATTATTAAAAATTATATCTATATTTATATCATTTATAAAATAAATTTTAAATTTAATATATAAATTATATATATAATCCCTTATATCATAATTTATAAAAGTAATTATTGAATATGGTGTTATATTAAAAAATACTATTTCATCTAACTTAAAATCATTATAAATAAAATCATTATAAATAAAATTATTATTAATAAATTTTATTTTCTCAATATCAACATTATTATTAAAATAAATAAAATTATTGTCAGTAATTTTTAGATGTATATCATTATTAATTAAACTATTAAAATCATCTAAAAAATCATCTAAAAAATAATAATTATTACTCATATATATTATACTTTTAATATCTAAACGTATATTAGAAGTATTTACACTATTTGATATTTGATAAATAGAATTTTCTATATCTATAATATTTAAAATATTATTATTAATAATTTCAATTTTATTGTGTCTATACTCACTTAAATTATGAATAAAATTATTTAAGTTATTATAGGTAATATAAACTTCATTATTTTTATATTTATATTTTCTTATTAAATCATGTGGTATTTTATAATTTTTTTCAATATTTGAATATCTGTCTGATTCAATTCTTCCATTATTAAATATTATTTTTAAATTATCTATAATTATTGTATTATACTCTTCTGTAAATATTTCAAATTCAATAATTCTATTTCTTATTTTTTTAAATATTTTTAGAGTTTCATTATTAGGTAATCCATAATCTATATTACTATAAATACCAATATTATTATAAATAATAATATTATTATTATAAATATCGGTTTTAAGTGTTTTTTCATTTATATCAGAATTTAAATATTTATGATAATATTCAATAATATTATTACTATCATTATTATAGTTATAGTTATATATTTTAAATAGTTTTAATTCTCCAATTAAATATATATCTGAAAAATATTTTATATTATTTTCATTAATATTAGTAAATATATATTTTAAATCTGTAATACTATTTTTTTTATAAATTAAATTATAACTTGAATCATAATTTAAATTATAACTTAAATCATAATAAAAATCAGTGCTTATATGATTATTATTAATAAATATATTTAATTCTCTTGATATAGTATCATAATTTATTAATATATGATTATTATAATATATATTAGTTGATAATCGTGTTGGATTTCGTCTTTGATTTTCATAATAATAATAATAATAATAATTATTATTATCAAAATCATAATCAAAATTCAATAAATTACTTATATTTAATATATATTGATATGTTGGATCAAAAGTATAAATATTACTAAAATAATTATTTAAATTATGATTAAAACTTATACTAATAATTGATGATGATGTCAAATTTGAAATATTAACCTTATTATCATAATTAGAATTAATTGAATTAATTAATTTTTTATTCTCTTGATATAAATAATCAAATGTTGATATTGGTAATATATTTTTTAAACAATATTGTTTATTTTTATTATAAAATATAATATTACTATTTCCACATACAACTGTATTAATATTTAAATTATTTAATGATGTTATCAGTTGTGGTTTATTATAATAACTTAAATTTGTTACTATATTACTATTACCACAATAATATACTAAATTACTATTTGTATTTAAAAATACTGAGTAATTATTACCACATACTACTTTATTAATATTACATCCGGTTAATGTAGTTATTTCTTTTGGAATTGATATATCATCATAATTTACTAAACCTAATTGACCATTTGTATTTTTTCCGCAACTATAAACTAAATTATTAGATGTATTTAAAAATATTGTATGATAATCACCACATACTACTTTATTAATATTACAACCTGTTAATGTAGTTATTTCTGTCGGAATTGATATATTACAATTATGATATAATCCTAATTGACCATATCTATTATCACCACAACTATAAACTAAATTATTAGATGTATTTAAAAATATTGAATGTGAATAACCACAAGCAACAAAATTTATATTAGAACCAGTTAATCCAGTTATTTCACTTTGTAAAAATATATTTGAATTATTAGCTAATCCTAATTGACCAAATTGATTTTTACCATAACTATAAACTAAATTATTAGATGTATTTAATAATATTGAATAATCATAACCATTTGCAGCATTATCTATATTTAAACCATCAAATAATGATATTTTATATAATTTACTTGATTGTATAAAATATTCTTTTATAATTACTATACCTGAACCACCTAAACCACCTGTTATTGAACTAACTTCACCATTATATATTTCTAATCCATTTAATCCACCATTTCCACCATTTCCAGTATTAGCTCCACCATCTCCACCATTTTCAACATCTTCTACATCTCCTACATGTTCAATATTTAATTCAAGTATATATACATTGTCAAAATTAGTACCCCCATTATGTCCACCATATATATATATATATAAACCATTTGC
>JGI20155J14468_10002493_pt1 | contig 13533 bp, 10 predicted proteins | sample COG_05_FD_14468 | JGI IMG/M metagenome (IMG submission 14468) | reverse complement strand
TGTAGATTCTACAGGATCAGATTCACAAACAGAATGTGCAGTAGGAACTTATCAATCAAGTACAGGACAAGAATCTTGTTTAGATGCAGATGCAGGACATTATGTAGATTCTATGGGATCAGATTCTCAAACAGAATGTGCAGTAGGAACTTATCAATCAAGTAGAGGACAAGGGTCTTGCTTAGATGCAGATGCAGGACATTATGTAGATTCTACAGGATCAGATTCTCAAACAGAATGTGCAACAGGAACCTATCAATCTGGTACAGGACAAGAGTCTTGTTTAGATGCAGAAGCAGGACATTATGTAGATTCTACAGGATCAGATTCNCAAACAGAATGTGCAGTAGGAACTTATCAATCAAGTACAGGACAAGAGTCTTGTTTAGATGCAGAAGCAGGATATTATGTAGATTCTACAGGATCAGATTCACAAACAGAATGTTCAGTAGGAACTTACAATCCATACTCTGCAGCATCTAGCGCATCAGATTGCCTAGATACTGATACAGGACATTATGCATCTGAATCTGGTACCCAATTCCAGATTCCTTGCGCACCTGGAACATATCAAAATCTTACAGGTCAAACAGCATGTACTGATGCCGCTCCAGGATACTTTGTACCTTCATATGCTTCAGTAATAGCAACACCATGCTCACCAGGATCATTCCAACCAGATTCAGGCATGATATCCTGTATATCTTCAGAACCAGGAAATTACGTCAGGTTACTTGCCTCCACTAATCAAACAGAATGTAATCAAGGCACATATCAACCAGATTATGGTGCAGTAGATTGCTTTGATGCAGACGTTGGAAACTATGTATCAGAGAGTGGGGCTAATTCTCAAATGGAATGTGAAATAGGAACATATCAAGATTTAGAATCTCAATTTGAATGCTATGACGCTAATTCAGGATATTATGTAGATACAATTGGTTCTTATTACGAAATAGCATGTTTAGAAGGTACCTACAATCCTAACTTTGGGTCATCTAATGAATCTGCATGTTTAGAATCAGATTCAGGATATTATACTGATTATGATGGAGCTGATTCTCCAATTCCATGTGAACCTGGAACATATCAAAATAATTCTGGTCAAACATACTGTATTGAAGCAGATATTGGATTCTATACTAATTCCACTGCCTCAACTGACCAAATTGCTTGTCCTGAAAATACTACTACAATTGATGTAGGATTTGATGATATCATGTATTGTTTGTATGATTATGATGGTGATGGAATGCCTGATATATTTGATGAGGATGATGATAATGATGGATTTGATGATTATATTGACTACTTCCCTAACAATGCTAATGAAAGCACTGATACTGATGGTGATGGAATTGGAAATAATGAGGATAATGATGATGATGATGATGGTGTAGAAGATTCTAACGATAATTTCCCTAACAATGCTAATGAGAGTACTGACATGGATGGGGATGGAATTGGTGACAATGGAGATGATGATGTTGACGGAGATGGAATGCCGAATTATGTTGATGAGTTTCCTCTAGCTTCTTCCTCTAATGATGCAGATGGAGATGGAGTTGCAGACGATATTGACGCATTCCCAAATGATGCTGATGAGTATTATGATGCAGATGGTGATGGTACTGGAGATAATGCAGATCTTGATGATGATGACGATGGATATGCAGATACTGTAGATGCATTCCCTAACGATGCTAGTGAGTATTTAGATTCTGATGGAGATGGATTAGGTGATGTTGAAGATCAATTCCCTAATGACGCTAATGAGAAGATTGATTCTGATGGAGATAATGTTGGAGATAATTCTGACTTATTCCCAAGCAATTATGATGAGTGGGCGGATGCTGATGGTGATGGAATTGGAGATAATGCTGATCTTGATGACGATAACGATGGATGGGATGACTCTACTGAATTAGCATGCTCAACTGATAATGTAATCATTAATTCAATACCTGATGATTTAGATGGTGATAGAATTTGTGACTTATTGGATGATGATGATGATGGTGATCAATTAAGTGATGCTATGGAATTATCCATAGGAACAGATCCATTAAATGCAGATACTGATGGAGATTCATATCCTGATTCAATAGATGCTTTACCTCTAAATTCTAAAGAACACAAAGATTCTGATGGGGATGGAGTTGGAGATGATAGTGAAACAATTATCACAAATATAGATACATTCGCTCCTCCACTAATCATTAGTACACTAGTATTTTTGGCATTATTATTCTTTATCACTAGATCTAAAGGTGATGTGCCTAATAGCGTACCAGAAATTGTTAAATTAGAAGATGTTGAAGAGTCAGAAGATTTTGATGATATATGAAATTGGATTAGTCTTTTGTTATTAGATAGTTTGATTTATGGATTTAGATTTTGATAATCTAGATTCTTCTTTGATGGGTATATGAATAATTGCAGAAACTATTCCTGCTGCTATTCCAACCCACCAAACAAACGTATAAGTTCCATACATATCGTACAAGACACCGCCGAGCCAAACCCCGATGAAACTACCTAATTGATGGGAAAAGAAAACAATTCCATACAATGTCCCCATATATTTTAATCCATACAAATGTGCTACTAAGCCACTTGTAAGCGGGACTGTTGCAAGCCATAAGAAGCCCATTGCAAAAGAGAATACTAAAACTGAATTAGCAGAAACTGGAGTTAAAATAAATCCTATTGCAGCTATAGATCGTCCCACATATATTCCTGAAAGAAGCCATTTCTTCGGGTATCTTTTCCCTGCCCAGCCGGCAGCTAATGTGCCTAATATATTTGAAAATCCTATAATCGAGATAGCGAATCCACCAAGTGCTGCTGTACTTTGAATACCCAAAGGTCCACACCATCCACCAGGATCTATGGGGGAACTCATCTCAGTGACTAATGCTGGAAAATGTGCGGTGATGAATGCAAGTTGGTATCCACATGAGAAAAATCCTAAGAAAATCATAGTAAATGAAGGATCCTTGAATGCCAATTTTAGAATATCTCTCATACTTTCTTCTAATTCTTCCTTACCTGCAGAGACAGGTGCACGCATGAATGGTAGTAAAAACAAAGTCATCAATATTGAAACACCAAATACTAGGAAAACAGACTGCCATGGCATAATTGAGAGTAGGGCAACTGCAATGGGGGGCCCAATAACTTGGCCAGATGATCCTGCAGCCGTAGCGATTGCTAGACTCATTGAACGGTGCTCATCAGCACTTGCTCTACCTACAACGGCAAGGATAACTCCAAAACCAGTACCTGCAATTCCAAACCCTACTAATACTTCGTAAATTTGATGTTCCAATGGTGTCGTTGCGCCTGCTGATAAAATCAATCCTAAGGAATATAAGATTGCACCAATAATTATCGCTTTACGATCTCCAATTTTTTCAGCAATTGCTCCAAATATTGGCTGACCAAAACCCCAAGCAAGATTTTGTATGGCGATAGCAAGACTAAATTCAGCCCTAGGCCAACCAAATTCTTCTGCTATTGGTATCTGAAATATGCCATAAGAAGCCCTGATTGAGAATCCAACTAGGATAATTAGACATCCGGCTATTAGAACGGAAGTAAACAATGGGCGCTTACTATCCATATTCTTTCGGGATTAATTATATAAATAAAGATTTTTTATTTTTTTAATAAGGGTGTATATTACCATCCCATGTCTCAAAACAACCAGTTGTCTCGATTGATAGTGCAGTAAATCTTTTTATTAGTCCAGCTGCAGATTCTGAAGCTGTAAGATTACCTGCATTACCTGTCATATCGGTTTGTACCCATCCAGGATGATATATTCCAACTGAGATTCCTTCTGACTTTAGATCAGTCGCTAAGTTGCGACCAAGATTTAACGAAGCCGCCTTTGAAGATCGATATATGTATGAGCCTCCAGGGGCAGTAGTATCGCTAGCCATTTGAGAAGATATAATTGCGATTTTTGAGTTTTTTGTTGCTTTTAAGACATTAATTTGTGTTTCAATTGCTAAATAAGTTCCAGTAACATTTGTTGAAAAAGTATCTGCCCATAAATTTGCATCATATCCTGATCCTAACTTAGCCCCTCTTTCTAGAAAAACTCCTGCATTACAAATTAGTAAATCTAATTCTCCTGTCAGTGGAATATGGCTATTTGGGTCCCTAATATCTAATTTTATCCATGTAACATTTTCTTCTGGTGCTTGCTCTTTTCGAGATGTTGCTATGCATTTCCAGCCTTTTTTCAGATATCCATCCAAAAGAGCTCTACCTATTCCTCGATTTGCTCCTATAATCATTACACGTGGCATTAATTGTACCTCTATATTAAAATCCAAGTATTGTCATTGTTTAAGATTCATTCTAATTTAATCATTTCAAGTAATGTCCGGAGAACTACTTATTAGTATTACAAAGATTAGGATGGACATGAAGGCAAAAACGCTGTTAATCACACTCCTCTTTCTAACATCTATTCTTGCGGGTTGTGCTGGTAATGATTCTGATGCCTCTAAAGATGATAAAATACTTTCACTTGAGTCTGAAATATCAAATTTAACGGCAGAAAATGATGAAATTATTGCAAATAATATTGTGCTTCAAGAAACTTTAGATTCTGCTAATCAACAATTAGAAAAATCTGATAAAGATATAGAAAACTTGAGCCTATCATTAGTAAATTTGGAGTCACACAGAGATAATCTATCTGCTTCTTTATCTGTTACAATGGAAGAATTAAACCGTACTCAGGACACTAGTCTTTTAGCGCAATTAGAAAATCAAGTTAGTAATTTAACTATTGAAATAAATACTGCGAATTCTGATATCTCTGATTTAAATGATGAAATAACAATAAAACAAACTGAAGCNGAACAACTCACAGCAACAGTAACAGCTCTACAAAGTACAATTAGCAGCCTCACCTATGATATGCGTATGAAAATAGGGAATTGCCCTATGGATAACCCTGGTGTAGAAATTATTGGAGGATTTGATGATGGAAGTGGTACAGCTATTGCAAATGATGAACAATTGTCAGGTGATGAAATAGAATTTTCAATCGGCGAATGTCCCGGAAATTATGGACGAATACTAAATATGTCAGAAAATTCTTGGGGCCCTCAATTAATGGTCAAAATGGGTAATAAGTTAATTTTTGGTGCTGATGATGGTATTCATAGTTGGGAGCCATGGAGAACTGATGGAACCGTAGAAGGAACTTACATGATTAAGGACGTTAGACCTGAAGAATGTACTACTAATAATGATGGAGTAGAAACATGCGAAAATTATGGTAGTCTAAGTGTAGCAGATTTTACAGGTATTAACAGAGGATATTACTATCCTGAATTAGTTGCAGGTAATAATAAATTCTTCTTTACAGGCTACGAAGATGCACCTAGTGTGTATATGGCAGAAGTTTTCGTTAGTGACGGCACAGAAGCAGGAACTCATTTAATTCAGGATCAGTGGACTCATGATTATTTTTCAGAGAATGATTGGTGGGAATTCTTTTACGTAGGGCCAACTGATTTGCATGTCATTCCTTCCCAAGGAAACTACCCTGATAGGCTGGTTTATTCTGGATTTTGGGCACATAGTGGAGATGTAACTGGAGAAGAGCCATACTTGACTGATGGTACTACAACAATACGAATGGCGAATATTGTCCCTGAAATTACAGACGCAGGACCTTATTGCTGTTTTGATTTCCTAGGATCAATGCCTAGAGATTTCATACATAATGGTAATTTAATCTATTTCAGTGCTACCAGTAATGATAATGGAAGAGAATTGTACCGCTATAATCTAGCAGCATTTGGAAATAATGGGTTATTCTTGATTGAAGATCTAAAAGTTGGCGTAGAAGGTAGTAATCCTGAACATATTACTCCAATTTCAGATGGTAAATTATACTTTACAGCAGATACTGGAAGTGAAACAGGTAGAGAATTATATTTCAGTGAAGGCAGTTCTTCAAACACGGACATCATTGTCGATATTTGGCCTGGAGATGGAAATAGTAGTAATCCAGATAATTTAATATCTCATGGAGAAAATATCTTTTTCACTGCTAATGATGGTCAGAACGGCGTTGAATTATGGTATTCAGACGGTTCAATGTCTGGAACTTTCATGATAAAGGACATAAATGTAAATGGATCAAGTGATCCTAGGCGTTTTGTCCTTTCTGATGATACATTATACTTTACCGCATACAATGAAGAATATGGAAGAGAATTATGGATTTCAGATGGAACTGAAGAAGGTACGACTATGGTAATGGACATATACCCAGGTCAAAATTCAACTTTTGATTATGGGGCTCCCTACAATAACTTTGGAAATCAACTAATTATACATAAAGAAATGATTTATTTCACAGCAAACTCTCCAGAATATGGGTATGAAATATGGTATTCAGATGGTACAGAAAATGGTACTCAAATCCTTCTTGATTTAAACCCAGGAACAAACTCTAGTTACCCTTGGTGGCTAACAAGCTTTGGAGATAAATTATATTTTACTGCAGCTGAAGAAGATCCATATCCATTTAACGGCCGTCAAATGTATTACTATTGGGATAACCCAGGTCCAATAATTGATATCGAATAGAATATATTAATCCATTATTGAAATATTAAATGATAGTTTCAATATCCAGTGCCCAAATTAAGATAGTTTTATCATATATTTTCTAAATTGAAATATATAACATTCATTTAGTAATCTCTATTGGCGGGAATAATGGTTCATTGGTTGGTACAGTATGGGGCAAAAGATCGCCATATTGAAACTGCATTAGCAACACTTTTTTCTTTATTAGTTTCCTTATTTTTTATTTTTTATACCGGATTCCTAAAAGATATTCCTAGTTTAGAATCTGTTGTTTCATCTGATTATATTTCAGATATTCTTCTTGCAGTATTTAGGACTGCATGTGCCATTTTGAGTTTGATAACCCTTAGTTGGATTGTTTTTGACCCCAAAGGTGCTCCTGATAATCCCCTATATTTTAAAGATCGTAAAAACCATCCTCGACATAGTAAGGGCTTTACCCGTCTTGCAGCTTTTACAATGTGGCATTTTGGTTTATTTGGAATTAGTTTTGGTTTTTCAGCTGCATGTTCTTGGATTCACATATCAGGAGGAGATGTCCCAGAATGGATGCTAATTGCATCTCCTGCATTATTTGCTACTACGTATGCCTGTGCAATTTTGGTAACCTTTGTTGTTTCTTATCATATAATTGGAGACACCATAAAAAATAAATATAGTTTAGACAAGCTGTTTTATTGGTATGAAATCGTCATGCATAATTTCAATGTTGTTTTACTTGGAATCGCAATTATTTTGAATAATTTTGAAGTAGATTGGAGATATTTTGCTTTACCAATAGTTTTTGGAATAATGTATACTATATGGGCGAGAATTTATGCAAGTGTAGCAGGAGTTTACATTTATTCATTCCTAGATCCAAGATTAAATGGTGCACCAATTATCCATGTTATTCTTCTAACTATTATTGTAGTCTCTTTTGTAATCGTCAAGTTTTTGGAACTTATCTCCGATTGGAGTATCATTGCAGGAATTATCACTATAACCATACTTAATGTAATGATTACGACGTTTAAACAACCAGAAACTGATTATTAATTATCAATCTTTTCTTCGAAAGGAGTATATGACCAAATTTTTGTTGTAACAAAAGCCATTACTACAATTTTGGCGATATCCCATGCTAAGAATGGAGAAACTCCCCACTCATATGCCTGACTAAAACTAACATCATATGAATATGCTAACCAACTTGTTCCAAATACGTAGACTGGTATCATTGCAACCAACCAACAAATAATTTGTGCTTTCAGATCTGCAACTTCTGCTTTTCTAGATCTATCGAGGCCTTCAGCAATCAATGCAGATGCAAAAGGAAATGCAAGTAAATATCCTCCTGAAGCAATCAATGTACTTTCTGAAAATAATACGTCTCCACCTTGAGCAAATACTGGTGCACCAATAGCACCTGCTATCAGATAAATTGACCCTGAAAGAAATGCATCATTACGGCGTAAATATACTCCTGTTGCTAATACGGCGAATGTTTGTAGAGTGTATGGAACGGGTGACCAAGGCATAGTAAATGCAATTTGAGCACATAATGCCGTAAATCCAGCAAAGAAAACAATAGAGACAGCTCTTTCATTATTATTTAATCCTTCATTACTTAATGCTAGGTGCCATTTTTTAGGTTCATTCATCTTCAAGTGGTCGAACATGCCCTAACGATAAATAACGAGCACTTAGTGATTGACATTGATTATTTATCTGGGCTTGGCCATTGATGAGTTTCATCATCCCAATTTATCCATTCAGCAACCCATGGTTCCATGAAAGGTTTTACATCAAATCCAAGCCCTTTCATAACAACTTCAGGATTTATTGTTCCATTTTTATCTCTGATTCCAGTTCTTACTATTGCTGAAGAAGATACAGCTCCGTTTTGTTGAATAGCATGATGGAAGTAGAAAAATTTCTCATTATATCCAACAAACTTTGTAACAATCTTTGATTTTCTGAAAGGACGTAATCGCTTACGATATCTTATTGTAGAGCCACCAACTACAAACAAATATTTTTCTTTTTTAATATACTTTACAAGACCTATTTTTAATGCAAAATCATATCTAGCAAGATCACAAAATACAAAGTGACGTCCATTGTTTACTTCAGGATATAAATCAATATCTCCCAATCCAGGACGGAAATGAAATGTATATTTTTGAGTTACATCTTCCACTTTTTTTCTACGGCTTAAGATATGTTTTCCAGATATCATAACTAAACGATGGAATGGATACATAGCACTCGCAAAGCAAACTAGAATTGAAGGCTTTGTAGTTATATTTGCAATAATAATATTTTAAGAAAACCACTTATGTTTACCAAAATGATTTTTTGGAATTGGTTTACCTGTTTCTATAAACCAGTCAAATCCGCTAGTTACTGATTCTAGGTAATTACTTAATTTAGGTATAATCAATAAATAATATGGAATAAATGATAATATCTTTGGTATATTCCTCAAGTAATGGGGATGAACTGTAATAGTCAATTCTGTCAATTCTGAAGATATTGCTTTTAATTTCCATTCTACAAATGACTCAGGTCCATTTTTTTCTCTAATCATTAATGAATACCCATCTCCCTCTTTCCAAGAAATAAATCTACGCTCAAATGTTATTCCATTAAGATATTCTATGGTATCTCTTGCTTCTTTTCCTGGCCATTGTTTAACTTTATTTGCAAAGCAATACGGATGGCATTTTTCTAATATTCCAGAAGTACTGATTACATTCCAAACATTTTTTTTTGGAGATTTTATAATCTTAGAAATACTGATATTATGTGGCCATCTTCCTTCCATATAATCACTATTTATATTTTTTAAAGAGATTCGGCCCATTCACCGTTTCTAAAAACAGGGATTCTCTTACCATCTGCTGTTATTCCATCAATATCCAACTCTCCTGAACCAATCATCCAATCTACATGTATCATTGAGGAATTTCCTCCTGCTTCTTCAATAGTTTTTGAATCATTTCCAATTTCTCCTTTGAAACACTTGGAGTAACATTGCCCTAATGCAATGTGACATGCTGCATTTTCATCATATAGAGTATTATAGAAAAGTAAACCAGATTGTGATATTGGGGAGGAATGAGGTACTAATGCAACCTCCCCTAGTCTACTTGCACCTTCATCAGTATCCAGTAATTGAAGAAATACCTCTTCACCCTTTGAGGCCTTAGCTTCAACTATTTTTCCTGCTTCAAATCGTACTTCTATTCCATCAATTAATGTTCCTCTATGGACAAGGGGCTTTGATGCCCTGACTACACCATCTACGCGATGTGCGTGAGGCGTTGTGAATACTTCCTCAGTAGGAATATTTGGTGAGCATACAATTCCATTCTTTGCCATACTGGCACCTCCTTTCCAAGCATGACCATCTGCAAGGCCCAATACTAAATCAATACCAGGGCCAGTATAATGTAAGGATTCAAACGCATAATCGTTCATCCATTCTTGACGTGCTTTTAGGACTGCATGATGTTCATGTAAATCTTTGAGAGGATCTTTTCCATCTATCCTTGATGCAGAAAATAGGGCCTTAGCAAGACTTGCTACTGCATCCCTTTCAGATAAATCTGGAAATACTTGCTTGGCCCATGCTGTACCAGGGTATGACACAATATTCCAATTAGTTTCAAAATTAGTAATTCGCTCCATTGCAGGTTTAGCTGCAATAGACATTGCTTTACCTGCCCTAGATATCTTTGCAGGATCTTGCTCAGAAAGTAACATTGGATTATCTCCTGAAATGGCAAGTCTTGCGGTATTATTTCCAAAAGCTTCTGCCATGCCTTTAAACAGCCATTCTGGAGCTCTATCAAAACTTTCGTCATTACCATATCTGTATTTGGCAAGGCTTAATTCTTCATCTGAAAGCATTGTTGTAACTACACCTGCTCCTGCCCTATATGCTTCCTCAGTTATTCTTCTTACCAAAGGTAGTGATTCGACTGTTGAAGTGATAATAAGGTCCTGCCCACTCTTAAGATTTAATCCAAAATGTACGCACACGGATGCCATTTGGTCAAGCATTTTGGTGTCAAAAGGAAGGTCTTCGTCTCGAGTCATAACCACGCCTCGAGATATTATTGATATAAATTCAACTTTTTAGTACTCTCCAAATAACTCATATTAACAAAAAGTTATGAGTCATAAAAGACTAACTTCAAGGTTGGTCAAAACTTCTTACTGGTATGGAATTTGGTGCATTACCTAATGGTCCACTTGATTTTGATGTCCATTGCTTGGGCTCACCCTTCTTCTCTTTTTTCCAAGATCGATAACAGGTCTTACACAGCGATACCTTTCCTACTTTACGAGATACGCCCGAAGTTCCCCATACCTCCACAGCTCTGTTATAGGACATCTTTCTGCCTCCAATTATCTTGTCAGCCCAGTTATTGCATTCGATAATATCGCATTTGATCTGCCCCTCATACACTTCAGAATCCTTGTCTTTCAACGCGACTTTACTAGTTTCTCCACGGTTCTTACGAGCCTTCGACTTGAATCCCATGATGGCCAACCATAGGAACTAGACATTAAAGAGATGGTACTTTTCGCTTATAATAGTGTATTTTTACGTTAAATTACAAAGGTACAAATGATTAATTCTGGAATAGGATACTGGACTTTCTCATGTCTGTTTCATTTCATAAACTCTCCTATAATATTCAAAAAGCATATGAAAATGCCGGAATCAACAAAAGCATCTGCTATCTAGGGTGACTATGGGAGTTTTTGCAACGATTGGCCGTGGATGGAAAATGAGCAAATTGAGTATGTCTGTGGTTAAGAAAGATCCTGAACTTATGGTCTATATGTTTATTTCAGGATTTTTGAGCCTAATAGCCATGATTGGAATGAGTGTGCCTCAGTACCTTAAACAAACATGGGCTGTCGATGCTGAAGGGCTAATGACGCCTATGTACATGGGATTCGTTTTTTTAGGATATATGATAATCTCGATTGTCGTAACCTTTTGGAACAGCGCAATCGTTGCTAACTCCCATATTAGACTTACAGGCGGAGATCCTAAATTCATGGATGGAGTATCTGCGGCAATTAGTAAACTTCACATTATTATTCTTTGGGGAATAATAGCAGGTACTGTTGGACTATTATTGAAGATTTTGAACCAAGCAGCAAGAGATCAGAAAGGAGCAGCAATCCTTGCAATAATTCTAACCGCAATCGGAGCAGCTATTTGGTGGATGATGACTTTCTTCATGATACCACATATGATTATTGAAGGTAAGGGCCTTGGTGATAGTCTAAAATCAAGTAAGAAAATGTTCCTAAAAACATGGGGTGAAAATATCACATCAGGACTCGGAATTGGTTTTATTGGATTCTTCTTCATGGCTGTGATTGCAATAGTTACGATTACAATAATGACTGTATTAGGTCCATTATGGTATGTAGGCTTAGCATTCGGAGTAATTGGAATTGCCATAACTCTTGCATGGATGAATGCTGCCGAACAAGTCGCAGTAACAGCACTTTATCTATATTCCAAGAATGGAGTAATGCCCCAAATCTATCAGGATTTGGGAATGAAAGAATTTGACATGGCCACCCCATTCCTTTAGAATCAATAAAGAAGGGCTCGCGTTACCTTTGCATATTGAACGTTATGATTATCTTAAAAATTTACATTAGTACGTTTTTTAGCACTCTCCAAAGGGCTCATATTCTCAACCACTCACCATAGAGTATGGATTCAGAGAAAAATAAGGTTAATGAAAACCTTAATGATATCTCGGATAAACATGAAGTAAATCAAAAAGAGATTAAAATTAATTCAAAATCTAAGAAAAAAGCATTATCAAAATTAAAGAAAGAAATGAAATTGAGGATAAAAGAGATTGAGGCGGGAGACGATGATCTTCCCGAAGGAAGAATTTCTAAACGTAACAGAAAAAGTTGGAATATTGTAACTTTAATTCTTTCAATAATTATTTCTATGGGACTCGTTTTTCTTCCTTCATATTATGACAATAGGCTAATATCAAGTCGAATAAATCTCCCCTTCATCTGGGATTATAGTGATGGATTAAGTCAATTCGAAATCCAAATTTTTGCTGCACTAATTATATCTATTTTCCTTATTATCAAACTTAGTCAGAAAAGGATTAGAGATAAAATTAAGGCCGTTTTTAATTATCTAAAAATTCTAGTTATTACTCTTTCATCATCTATATTAATTTGCCTTATTCTTTCATTTTTAAGTGATAGAAATTATACATTTATTAATTTGGAAACACCATTTATCTGGACATTTAAGCACGGATTTAATGAACTTGGAATACAAATTTTCTTAGTAATTTTATCAATTATTTTTATTCTAATACAAATAAGTCAAGAACAAAATCGAATTAAAATTAAAGTATTTATTCAATATTTAGTAGCCAAATTTTGGATACTTTTAAACTGGATTCTAGAATTATTGACTGTTATCTATCACAAAACTTATCCAATTTTAAAGAAAATTCAGAAAATCCTAAAAGTCTGGACCAATAATCTCCCGGGAGTATCTCAAAAATCAATTGGATGGATTCAAGAAAAATCAAAGAGATTTTCTAAATTAATAATGGTTTATTCTCAAAATATTAAAAAATATGCTAAAAGGCAAATGATATTATTCGGAAACGGTATAAATATTTCTCGAAAGAATAATTCAGATATTGAGATTAAATACAAAAAATCTGAACTTATTGGCGTTGGGGGTATGGCCAATGTATACAATTCTAATGAAGTAATCAGTGGTTCTCGAGTAGTTTGGAAAGAAGCAGCCTCAAGTAGGATTAATCCACTTCCAGAAGTAAATAGAAGATTATTAGATGAATCTGAAATATTGAGTAATCTGGATCATCCGCGCATTCCAAA
>JGI20155J14468_10002489_pt1 | contig 13543 bp, 8 predicted proteins | sample COG_05_FD_14468 | JGI IMG/M metagenome (IMG submission 14468) | reverse complement strand
TACTCCTATATTTGCAAAATGACAAGCGATACCACTACCCATAATACCAGACCCTATAATTGCAATTTTATTTATTTTTCTATTTTGCATTTTCTTTATTTTCTGTAAATATTAATTTATTACCTATTAAATTATTTATTAGTTCAGAAACTTCAAAAAATGAATTGATTTTTTCTTTACTAATATTACTGTGAATTGAATCATTAAACATCAGAACACGTTCCCTTGCCTTTTCTCTGCTAGTTACTCCAAATTTTGTTAAATGGACTAAAACACCCCTTCCGTCATTAGGATTTGGTTTTCTTTTAATCAACCCTTCAAGCTCCATGGAAGATAAAATTCTAGATAAACTATTCACTCCAATTCCCATTTTAGGACCAAGAGATGTAGATGGAGTGCCTTTTTCAGGATCAATACTTAACAGAGTAAAGCCTGTAGCCATTGTAGAATTATAATTACTCGCTTCTTCATTATACATTTTTTTTACCGCCAACCATGTAGTCCTTAAAACATAATCTATTGTTTTATCTTTCATATATTAAATTAATTGATAGTAAATCAAATATAAGTAAAATCTACTATGCATGCATAGTAAATTATAAATATTATGCATGCATAGTAAATGTATAGGAAAATAAATGTTTCTAATGAACTATTTTAACACTTTGAAGATTCTGTATTTTTGATCAGTTATTAATTTAATTATATATATACCTGAATTAAAGTTGCCAAAATCAAAAGTTCTAATATTTTTATTTACTGATAATAATTGCCCTGCAATAGTATAAATTTCTACAGTGTAATTATTAAGAGTCGTATTAATATTTAAAATATTATTTACAGGGTTTGGATATATGAACGTATTGTCTTTAATATTATTTTCGATATTAAGTTGATTTGAAAGACCGCTTATTTCAAAGTCGTCAAAATAAAATCCATCTCTTCTTCCAAAACTATTTGTGACGATTTTAAATCTTACTAAAATAGTTTCTCCTAAATAATCTGAAAGAGAAATCTTTTCTTCAACCCATGAATATTGATTTCCAGTGTAAAGAGGTTCGTTATTTGCATTTTGAAAGCTATTACCACCAATTTGTGTTAATATACCACATTGGGGAGTCCAGCTTTCTCCATTGTTAGTGGATACTTCAAATTGAACATAATCAAAATTGTTTTGAATTTCCCATTTAGCTTTAAAACTAACTTCAGCAAATGAATAGTCGTTTAAATCTATTTCATTTGAAATTGTTATGGTAGAATTTTCATTATTACTATAATTTATATTAGCAGAATCTGTAATAGAACTTGATGGACTATAATAATCTTCATTAGTTTCTTCCCATGAATCTGAATACCAATTATTCCCAAATGTTCCATCAGAGCCATTAAAAATAATTAAATTAGAGCCATAAGTTTTTGAGATCAAATATTCCTTATCAAAAACTCCATTATTTAAAATTAATTTATAAATTATATCATCTCCAGATTGAATAGATGAAGTTAAATTTACTTGAACAAAACTATTTATAGATTCTCCTAATTCCATCTGATCAAAATTCAAAGTCTGAACTTCGGTTGATATATTATTTGATACAGGTAAAAATGTAACATCAAAGTCACCATTTTCACCTAATCCTAATTTTTGAATATTGAATTCTGCTTCAAAACTATCTCCATCAACAGAGTTATCGGTTAAATCATTTATTACGGCATAATTACCAACTATTCTGGCAGCATTTAAATTCATGAACATCATTTCTTTGCATAGACTTTCAATAGTAGAGGCTGCAGGCCAAAAAGAGGATCCAATTTCTGGGGTCATTGCAAAAACTTTATCTCTAGTACCACCACTTTCTGTTGTAAGCATTCCATACATAAAATCATCACTATCTCCAGCTGCAGGATATAAATCTGAACTTAGAATATTTTGGTAACCATTATCCAATACTAAAAATTCAGAAATGTTTTCGAAGTTTTCATTATCTTCAGTAAGTTGATTGTAATCATAACCAAAAGGGTAGAGAAGAAGGTTGCTATAACTATGGTTATTTAAGGCTAATTTGAAATTATTTTGTTCTACAAAATATTTCATTGCCTTATTTTCTGATTCTGAGAAGGGTCCTGTTCCAGCATAGGTATCATAATAGATATCATTTGAAGTTCCAGCTGTATCCCACACTTCATTTCCATTTGGATCAATATATGAGTAATTTCTGTTATTATCAACTCCGTGTTCATTGAACCTGTTTTTTCTCCACATTCCACCTCCTTGAGGTTCTATAGTTTCATTGAAAATATACCCGTCAGGATTTACGCATGGAATAAAGTATAATTCAGTATTATTTACTATGTCTCTAATTTCTTGATTATCCTCATAATTTTCTAATAAGTACCACATATAAAAAATTAGTTGTTGCAAAGAAGCTGGTTCACGAGCATGATGGATAGCCGTGTATAAAATTTGGGGTTCGTCTTCATTAGCATCTGGATTATCCGAAATTTTAACATACTGAAGATATCTTCCTTCATAAGTTTGATGAGGATGTGGATTATTTGTTAAGTTATTATCTCGAACATCATTTCTAGATGAAATTAAATTTGGGTATAATTGATGCATTAAATCTAATTGTTCTAACATTTCTGAATAAGTATAAAAACCACCAAAATCACTTCCATCTTTAATTACATAATTAATTGGAGTTTCGTAGTTTTCTATCCCTTCATTTTCACAACTAGAATTTTTTAGCTCATTTCCAGAAATGTAATCCTTATGATTTGGATTATTTATATCTCTATAGTACTGTGAAACATCGTTAATTTCAATTGAATAATTTAAATCTAAATCTTCTAAAATATTTATTTCAGTTTGAGATAAATCAGTTTCAAAATATTCATTTTTTTTATGAATCCCATGATCTATGCATATACCAGAATTACTTAATTTATCTAGGTCTAAAATATTTTCATATTGTATTTTTACTCGATGATATAATTCAATATTTGAAGAGTATATATTAAAATTGAATATAAATGCTAAAAGAAATAAACTTTTTTTCATTGAGTTAATTATTTAATGCAAAAATCGAATATTATTTAATTTATTAGTACTAATAAACTGTTAAAAGATATTTATTCAAAAAATCAATTATTGATTATCCAATTTTTGGCATTTGTAAAAGCTTCAATCCAAGGAGATACTTCGTCGTTTCTGTTTTCAACATAGTAAGCCCAGTTCCATTTAAATATTGATCTTTCTATATGAGGCATTGTTACTAAATGTCTCCCAGAAATATCACACAACATAGCTGTATTATAGTCAGATCCGTTTGGATTAGAAGGGTAGTTGTTATAACTATATTTAGCTACAATATTATAGTTTTCTTCCTTAAGAGGTAATTTAAATTTACCTTCTCCATGACTAATCCATACCCCTAAATTTGAGCCTTCCATTGAAGATAGCATTATAGAATTGTTTTTTTGAATTTTTACAGAGGTAAAAGCACTCTCATGTTTCTTAGAATCATTAAATGTCATTTTGCCATGATTTTCATGCTCAGGATTAATTAAATCTAATTCCATAAATAATTGACAACCATTACAAATACCAATCGAGAGAGTGTCTTTTCTTTTCATGAAATTTTTTAACGAAGATTTAGCTTTTTCATTATACTTAAAAGCTCCTGCCCATCCTTTGGCAGATCCAAGAACATCTGAATTAGAAAAACCTCCTACAGTACCTATAAATCTAATATCTTCTAAGTTTTCTCTTCCAGAAATTAGATCTGTCATGTGTATATCTTTGACATCAAAACCTGCTAAGTACATAGCGTTAGCCATTTCTCTTTCACTGTTACTACCTTTTTCTCTAATTATTGCTGCTTTTGGCCTGTTAATTGAAGAGTCAATTACAGGAAGAATTCCATTAAATTTACTTGGGAAAACAAACTTTAGAGGTTGGTTTTTAAAATTATTAAACCTTTCAATTGCCAAGTTGTTAGATGTTTGTTTTTTATCAAGTAAAACAGATGTACTGAACCATTCATCTCTAAACTCACTGATTTTTAGGTCTATATTTTCATTAAAATTTTTAATATTTAAATTATCTGACTTTGAAGTTTTTCCAATTTTAAAAAACTCAATATTATCTTTTTTGAAATAATCTTCTATAGAATCATCTTTTGATTGAATTACAAGACCTGCATTTTCTGAAAATAATAATTTTATTGAATCCTCTTCATTTAAACTATCTAAAACTAAATCAGCACCAACGTTATTATCAGAAAAACACATTTCACATAATGTAGTTATCAATCCTCCAGCAGAAATGTCGTGTCCCGCTACAATTAAATCTTTAGCTATTAAATTTTGAACTGTATTAAAAACCTTTACAATAAATTCAGCACTAATAACAGAAGGTGTTTCATTTCCCACTTTGTTTAATGTCTGAGCAAAGGAGCTACCTCCAAGCTTAAATTTATCTTGAGATAAATTAATATAATATATACTTCCTTGATCAATCTTGAATAATGGTTCAATAACTTTAGATATATTGTTGCATTCAGCAGCAGCAGATATTATAACTGTGCCAGGCGCTAGAACTTCTTTTGTTGGATATTTTTGCTTCATGGATAAAGAATCTTTTCCAGTAGGCACATTAATTCCTAGTTCTATTGCAAATTTCGATATTGATTCTACGGCATCATAAAGTCTACTATCTTCTCCTTCATTATTACATGGCCACATCCAATTTGCAGATAATGACACACCTTTAAGACCTTTCCTTAAAGGAGCCCAAATTATATTACTTAAAGCTTCTGTAATGCTATTTCTACTCCCAGCAACAGGATCGATTAATCCAGAAATAGGTGAGTGGCCAATCGAAGTTGCTACCCCTTTTAAACTATTAAAATCTAGAGCCATCACACCACAGTTGTTAAGAGGTAATTGTAAAGGTCCTACACATTGTTGTTTAGCGACTTTACCTCCAACACATCGATCTACCTTATTAGTTAGCCAATCTTTACAACCAACTGCTTCCAGTTTAAAAATATTTTTTAGGTAAAACTTTATTTTTTTATTATCATAAAATATCGAACTGTAATTGATTATTTTTTTATTATCATTCATTACAGTCAGAGGTGAGCTACCAAAAAAGTTATCTAAAGATAAATCTAATGGAGTATTTCCTTTTGATTTTGATTTAATTGTAAACCTTTTATCATCTGTTATTGTACCTACATCGTATATTGGTGCTCTTTCTCTTTCTGCAATTTTATTTAATAGATTTAAGTCATTTGAGTCTATAATTAGCCCCATTCTTTCTTGAGATTCATTACCAATAATCTCTTTGTCTGATAAGGTTGGGTCTCCAACTGGTAGCATATCTAAATTTATTTCTCCTCCTACTTCTTCTACTAATTCTGAAAGACAATTAAGATGTCCTCCTGCACCATGATCATGAATTGAAACGATAGAATTATTATTACTTTCTACCATTCCTCTAATTGCATTTGCAACTCTTTTTTGCATTTCAGGATTTGATCTTTGCACAGCATTTAATTCTATTCCTTTGGAAAATGCACCTGTATCAGCGGAGGAAACAGCAGCACCACCCATCCCTATTCTATAATTATCTCCTCCTAATACGATGATTTTATCTCCTTTAGCAGGAGTATCTTTGATTGCTTGATTAGTCAAACCATATCCAATTCCTCCAGCTTGCATTATGACTTTATCAAAACCAATAATTTTGTCAAACTCTTCATGTTCAAATGTAAGTACTGAGCCAGTAATTAGAGGTTGGCCAAATTTATTACCAAAATCTGAAGCACCATTAGACGCTTTGATAAGAATATCAATTGGAGATTGATAAAGCCATTTTCGAGCTTGAATTTTTTCTTCCCATAATTTTTCATTTGAATTTCTTGGGTATGGTGTCATGTAAACCGCTGTTCCAGCAAGTGGTAGTGACCCTTTTCCGCCAGCTAGCCGATCTCTAATTTCTCCACCTGATCCTGTAGCAGCTCCGTTAAAAGGTTCAACAGTGGTTGGGAAATTGTGGGTCTCTGCTTTTATTGAAATTACAGAGCTTACTTCTTTTATTTTATAATAATCTGCAATATCAGATCTTTCAGGTGAAAATTGATTGATAGTTGGACCCTGGATAAAAGCTACATTATCTTTGTATGCTGATACGATTGAGTTTGGATTTTTTTTTGATGTTTCTTTAATTAGTTTAAATAACGAAGATTTTTTTTCCTGACCATCTATAATAAATTTTCCGTTAAATATTTTATGTCTACAATGTTCAGAGTTTACTTGTGAAAATCCAAAAACTTCTGAGTCTGTAAGTTTTCTTCCGATTTTTTTAGAAATATTATTAAGATAAATTATTTCTTCAGAATTTAAGGACAGACCTTCTTGTAAATTATAATTTTCAATATTTTCAATAGTTAGGATTTTCTCAGGCTCAATCTCTACATTAAATATATTTTGATTTAATTTTTCAAATTTTTCATAAACCATATAGTCAAAATCAGAATAACCAAAATCTACCTTATTAAATTCTTCAATTCTAATTAATGAGTTTACACCCATGTTTTGACATATTTCTACGGCATTTGTACTCCATGGAGTTATCATGGCAGCCCTAGGACCTAGGAACGTGTAATTTATCTCTGTACTATTGATTATTGGCTTTTCACCAAAAACCCAAGTTAATTTGTCAACTTCTTCTTTTGTTAAAGTTTTATTTGATTGTACTGCAAAAATTTTATTCCTAGTATTATCACCAAAGAAATTAATCATAATTTAGATAAGTATTTAGTCAATAAATTTAATTGTTTTTAACCTAATATTTTATAAAAACTAACACGATAATTTATTAGTTATTCACTATGTTTTAAACAACTTTATAGAATTATTATTTTCTTTGTAAAATAAGACCCTTTTCTGGAAATTTTTAAAAAATAGATCCCTGAATTTAATCTAATAGTCTTTTCACTATTTGCACCATTAGACTCATTTAAAAGCCTTACTCCATTAATATTAAATACTTCATAGTGGTAGTCTAAATTTGATTTAATATTTATAAAATTATCAATAGCAGGAATAGGGTATATTTTTAAATCTGTAAATATGTTTTCGTCAATTGATAAATTTTGATTGTGAAAACCAATAAATTCAAATGAGTTATTTGGAAAAAAACTCCACTCCTCAATATCAAAATTAATACTTGGGTTTAATATTGTCTCATTTCTTACATACGTACTATTTGCATAATTATTTTCACCATTAAAATCTCCAAAAACATCTATTAAATTATTGTCCTTAAATAATCCAACTGGATCATCTCCATTAAATGATATTGCATCAGCGCTAGATAATTGATCTGAATTGTTCAATATTTGTTGATCTGCATTTCCTCTAGAAATTACGTGAACATCTCCATTTGTTATCTGTCCTTCTAATTGTAGCATTTCTCCCCAATTTGCGCCACTATTTATATTTCTTGCTAACGAGTAACTATTTAGATTTACAGTTTCTCCGGTAAAATTTGCAATTTCAATTGCTTTGTTATTCGATGATCCTTCAATATATTCAGAAATAAATAATTCATTTGTAGTGGTACTTTGATTCAATGTCGAGGCACAATCTTCTTGACTAAAAGAAGATGAATTTCCTGATTGATCTATTGCTGTTATATTTATGCAATAATATGTATTGGCAGAAAGACCAGAAATCAAATAACTAGTGTTTTCTGTATTTGCATAAAGAGTATTGTCAATATAGATATTGTAGGAATCTACAGAAACATTATCAGAAGAACTATCCCAACTTAGCTGAAATGAATTATCTGTTATATCAAAAATTTGAATGTTTGTTGGTGTAGAAGGATTTTCAGTATCATTTGTAGAGCTCCAAATTTCTTCTACATATTCTGGATGATCTACAAATGGATTTCGATTTCCTTGAAATAAATATATTTGATTATTTCTGTCAATTTCCTTTTGAGAAACAGGATCATTTAAATGCCAATTGATTAAAATATTTAAGAATGTGTCCTGTAAAACTTTATCTGAACTACCATCGAACATATCGTAAGAAGACCAAGAAGAAATTAAATTTTCATATCGAGTTATGAAATAAAAATAAATTCGTGCTATATCCCCTTTAAATTCATCAATTGGTTCAAAAACAATATTAGAATATCCCATTGAGTACCCTTCATTTAAATTGTTACCTAGTTTAGAACCATTTTGTGTTGGATTTGATATTCCACTTTGACTAACTAAGTTTTGTCCAACTACACCGAACGGGTAAGCACTTCTAAATCCATTTACTCTACCATCGGTTGGTATTACTTGGTGCGCATCACTTCTCATAGGATAATTACTTCCAAAAACTGATTGAGGAATTATATGTTCTTTATTGTAGCAGTCACCTTCGACTGAATAATTTCCGCAACTATTATCTATACTAAAGTTATATGGATCTGTACCTGATGGATTTTCAGAGTATATATCCAAAATAGTATTGTCATTTTCATAATAAATATCAATGTCATTTGTAATATAAAAATCGTCTAATGCATTATACCCTTGATCTATTTGATTATTAATTATTTCAAATAATTGTGATTTAAGTTCATAATCATTTCCAGTAGCAGTATCATAGTATCCATTTGGTATTTGAGATTGAACTAGGGATGTAGTAAAAAATAGAATTAATGTTAATTTTTTTATCATTTGTTTTTAGTTAATAATGCCATATAAAAACCATCAAACCGTGTTCGTGAGATAAAATTATTTTTTCACTATCGAATTTAAATTCTTTACCATTTTCGGATTTTAAAAAATCTTTAATTTGTTTTGTGTTTTCTGAATTAAGTATTGAGCATGTTGCATAGACTAACTTTCCACCTGGTTTAACCATTTTTGAATAATCTCTCAGTATTTTTTGTTGAGTAATTTTTATGTTAGTTAAAAAATCTTCTTTTAACTTCCATTTTGAATCTGGATTTCTTCTTAAAACTCCTAATCCAGAGCAGGGGGCGTCAATTAGCACTCTGTCTGCAGAATTATGAAGTTTTTTTATTGGTTTAGTTGATTCAATTACTTTAATGTTAATGTTGTGAGCACCATTTCTTTTTGCTCTAACTTTTAATTTCTTTAATTTACTTTCATAAATATCCATAGCAACTAATTTGCCTTTATTTTTCATAAGTGCAGAGAGATGAAGTGTTTTTCCACCTGCTCCTGCACAAGCAATCAACCACTACCATTCCAGGCTCAACATTAAGATATTCAGCTACCAATTGTGATGATGCGTCTTGACTTCGAACCAACCATTTTTAAAAGCTTCAGTTCTGAAAACATTTTTTCTTTCATCTAGAATTAATGCATCACTATAGTCTTTATTAATTGTAGTTAAAACACCCTCATCTTCTAACTTTGACTGAAGTAATTCTTTATCAATTTTTAAAGTGTTTGTTCTTAGTACTACTTGGGCTTGTTTATTAAGAGCAGATAATTCTTTTTCCCATTTCTTTAAACCTAATTCCTTTACTCCAATATTATCAATCCAGTCTGGAATTGATTCTCGAAAGACTCTTTCTTTAATTAAAGTATCAAACCTTCCTTTAATTTTTCTATTTGGAGTGTTTTCAAAATATTTCCAATCAGGAAGTTTAATTCCTTTTAAAACGATCCAAACTGCTAATAACCTCCATGCATCATCTCTTGAAAACGGAGATTTAACTTCAGCTATTTTTGAATACAGTCTTTTCCATCTAACTATATCGTAGGTGGTTTCTGCGATAAACCCTCTGTCTCTACTTCCCCATGTCTTATTCCTTTTTAATAGATTTTGAATTACTTTATCAGCGTATTCATTTTCGTTAAAAATTAATAAAATACCATCAATGACGGCTAAGCATAAATTTCTGTGTAATCTCATTANATAAAATTAAGCATACAAATGTATGTTTAATTTTGATAAAAAAAGTATTTAGAAAAGCCAATTNTCNTGAAATGANAANTNTTATAGATGTATTATAATTAAAAATTAGCAGAGTAATAATAAATTTAACTNANATTATTANTTTTCAAGTGACTGCATGTTAACATATTTGTAGTAGACTCCTTTTAATTTCATTAACTCTTCATGATTTCCTTTTTCAACAATACANCCTCTGTCCAATACTGCTATATGTTTAGCATTTTTAATAGTAGATAACCTATGAGCTATAACAATAGAAGTTCGATTCATTGTCATTTTTTCTCAAGAGCATTTTGTACTAATTTTTCACTCTCTGGATCTAATGCTGATGTGGCCTCATCTAAGACCATAATCGGAGGATTCTTTAATACCGCTCTTGCTATGCTGAGTCTTTGTTTCTGACCACCTGAAAGTTTATTTCCAGAATCACCAACATTATGATAAATACCATCAGTTAATTCTTTCACAAATTCCCATGCATTAGCTATTTTTAATGCCTCAATAATTTCATCATCAGTAGCATTGTTTTGAGCAACAAGTAAGTTGTTTTTTATAGTGTCGTTAAACAATATTGAATCTTGAGTGACAAGTCCAATTAGTTTTCTAAGACTATTTTTTGTTATAGTTTTTATATTCAATCCGTCAATCAAAATCTCTCCATTTTTTATATCATAAAACCTATTTACTAGATTTGCTAAGGTTGACTTCCCACTTCCAGATTGGCCTACTAATGCTAAAGTTTCACCTTTTTTTAAATTAAAGCTAAATTCTTTTACAGCATTTTCATTATTATAACTAAAGTTTACATTTTTAAATTCGATTGATTTTTGAAAATTTAAAATTTGTTTATTGTCTTTAGGATCTTCAATTAGAGATTTGTCATCTAAAACTTGCAAAACTCTTTCTGCTGCAGCATTTCCTTTTTTAACTTTGTAGCTAGCCTTACTAATTGCTTTAAATGGAGTTAATATATTGTAAGCAAGTCCTAAAAACACCATAAATGAACTTGGGTCTAACGAATTATCGACTAAAACCATTTGTCCACCATACCATAAAAGAATAGTTATGGAGCAAATTCCTAAAAATTCACTAATTGGCCCTGCAAGATTTGTTCTGTTTAATAAACTATTAGAGAAGTCATAATATTTTTTTGTAGAATCATTAAATTTCTTTTTGAATAATGACTCTGAAGTAAAACTCTTAATAATTTTTAATCCATTTAGAGTTTCATCAACAAGAGATAAAAACAGTCCTTGTTCTTTTTGAACTTTATTTGATTTTCTTTTTAATGATTTCCCTATAAATGAAATTATTAGACCAGAAATTGGAATAAAAATAAAAACAAATAGTGCTAGTTTACTATTAATAAGAANCATTGATGCTAATGTGAAAATTATCATTAATGGTTCTTTTACTATTAATTCTAAGATTCCTAAAAATGATGTTTGCAGCTCGATTACATCTGATGAAATTCTAGATAAAACGTCACCCTTTTTCTTTTCTGAGTAGTAAGAAACAGATAGTTCAGTTATTTTGTCATATAGTTCATTTCTGACATCTTTTATCACTCCATTTCTTAGATAAGTAATAAAAAATAATGATAAGTAATTAAATATGTTTTTTAACAAAAATGTGCTTACAATAATCAATATCATAAAAATTAACACATCATCATTTCCTTCGCTCTTTTTTATAGTAACAAAGTAATTTAAATATGCCTCTGAGTAATCAACAATATTAGATATTCCAGTCCACTGAGGGGCTGTTGTTAATGTTTGGGTTTGATTAAAAAGAACTTTTAGCATCGGAAACAAAGAAATCATAGATAAAGTTCCAAAAAAAGCATAGAAAATATTTGCAATAATATTTAAAAATGCAAAGTGCTTGTATGGTAAAGCATATTTTAATATTTTTTTAAAATATTCCATTAACAAATATTAAGTTCTGTAATAATGCGATTAATTTTATTTTCTAATTTATCTTCTAAAGTAATATAATTCTGTTTATCATCAATTTTTTCATTAACACTAATATAAAATTTAATCTTTGGCTCTGTTCCACTTGGTCTCAGAGCTACTTTTGTGCCATCAATTGTAGTAAAAATTAACACATTAGATTTTGGTAGATTAATTTGTGTTTTTAATTTGTTATTATCAATTGAAATTGAGGATTGAAAGTCTTCTGTTTTTACAATAATTGATTCGTCAATCTTATTTGGAGGATTATTTCTGAATTCTCCCATGATTTTATTTATTTCTTTAACTCCATTTATTCCTTTTTTTGTTAGTGAAATTAGTTTTTCTTTAAACAAACCATGTTTTAAATGTATCTCTTGTAGTTTTGAATACATTGTTTGTCCATCTTTTTTTAATAAAGCCGCAATTTCACAAGAAAGTAGAGTAGAGGTAACCGCATCTTTATCTCTAACAAAATCTCCAACCATAAAACCGAAACTTTCTTCTCCGCCTCCAATAAAATTCAGTTCAGGAAAATCTTTTATCATTTTAGCTATCCATTTGAAGCCTGTCAAACCTAATTTGCATTCAACATTGTAATAGTTGGCAATTTTTCTAATTAATGGTGTAGATACAATTGTAGATCCAATAAACTGATTACCATTCAATTTATTTTCTACATTCCATTTATGGCATAAATATTCAATTAAAATAGCCATTACTTCATTGCCATTTAATAAAATTAATTCTCCATGATTATTTCTAACTGCAATCCCAAGTCTATCTCCATCAGGATCAGTGCCAATAACTATATCTGCATCAACTTTATTCCCTAGCTTTAAGGCCATTTCTAATGCTTTAGTTTCTTCAGGATTAGGAGATTCTACAGTTGGAAAATTCCCGTCAGGCACTCTTTGTTCTTCAACAATGTTTACATTGTCAAATCCAGCTCTTTTTAAAACATCTGGAATTAGAGTAATTGAAGTTCCATGTAGAGAAGTAAATACTATATTTAAATTGTTTTTTAGTTTAATATTATCAGATAATTTGCCATTAAAAACACTTTGACGAATAAATTCATTATCAATATCTTTATCTATTATTTTTATTAAGCTATTATTTGAATCGAAAGAAATGTCCTTATATTCTAATTTTTTAATCTCATTAATAATATTTTGGTCTTCAGGTGGGACTATTTGACCACCATCCTGCCAATAAACTTTATATCCATTATATTCAGGTGGATTATGAGAAGCTGTCAATACAATACCACATTGACAATTTAAATGCTTCAGTGCAAAAGATAGTTCTGGTGTAGGTCTTAAGTCACTAAATAAATAAACTTTAATATTATTAGAAGAAAAAACATCTGCAACTATTTTTGCTAATTCTTTACTGTTGTGTCTACAGTCATACGCAATAGCAACAGAAATATTTTTTTTAAATACCTTTATTAAATAATTACTTATACCTTGAGTGTTTTTTCCTAGGGTATATTTATTAATTCTATTAGTTCCAACTCCCATTAAACCTCTCATTCCTCCAGTTCCAAATTCAAGATCTTTATAAAAGCTGTCTTCTAACTCATT